>Ga0233442_1000203_pt1 | contig 67165 bp, 72 predicted proteins | sample SI_123_September_3_FD_182789 | JGI IMG/M metagenome (GOLD analysis project Ga0233442, IMG submission 182789) | Seawater microbial communities from Saanich Inlet, British Columbia, Canada - SI_123_September2016_150_MG | ecosystem: Environmental > Aquatic > Marine > Inlet | place: Canada: British... | reverse complement strand
AGAAACTAAAAGAGTTAAAAAACAGTCAATGTAAAAAAGAGCGAGTTCATTCTCATGCATTATTACTTTTAAATAGTGGAAGGGGAATAAAAGAAGTAGCAGAAATTTTTGATGTGACTGAGCGTTCAATATATAACTGGATAAAGAAATTTAATAATGATGGTATTTCTAGTGTCACACGTAAAGCTGGTGCAGGAAGGAAAGCAATTCTAAATTAGACAAGTGATAAAAAAGTTATTGAAGAACAAATAGGCCTTTATCCCCATCAACCTAAAAAACCAGATGCAACATTATATAAAACAAAGAAGAAAGAACTTGAAGAATTAGAATCTAAAGCACTTACCGGTGCAATAGATGTCGAATATTTCGACGAAAGTGGATTTAATCTTAATCCAAATCTACCTTATGCTTGGAATAAAATCGGAGAGACACTCAGTATCCCATCAAAGAGATCAGGAAATTTAAATGTTCTTGGATCCCTCAATAAAAATAAATCTATTTTATTCGCATCAACTATATTTAAAAATATACTCATAAGACTCAACCAAACAAAGAAAAAAACTTCTAAAAAATAGCATAGAGCAATATTTTTAACACCCCATAAAAAAAACTGCTATATTTTCACTTTTAGGAGTAGATATGAGAGATTTTCATGCGATTATAAATGAGTTAAAACTGTTTTTAGCAGATGGTAAGAAGATAAAAATACTAGATAAGGATGTGGCAAATTTATTAGACATTAGTCAGTCGAAATTTGCAACTATTAAAAAAAGAAATGTGATTCCCTATGAAAATATTTTAGTATTTTGTAAACACGAAGGTAGAAGTTGTTGTGAGGTATTTTTTGAGAAAAAGTAGAACTATATTTTAGACTGTATAGTTACTTTTTTCGCTTCAAACATCTCTATAGCTTTTTGAACCATAGCTTCTTGAGTTATGTCTGTACCATTTATCTCTTCTACTGGTGAGGGATCGGCACAGTTTGAAGCACAAGAAGAGTCTATTGCAAGTTCTGCATCTTCTATCATAGTAGTACTTTGAGGTTCTTGCATCGTTGGTTGTTCTATATTTGGAGTATAAACTGCTTCTTTTTTGACTTTTTCTGTTTCCTCGGGTTTAGAACAAGCTATACCTTTTATCTTTGTCTGGAAACTAAAGATTTCGCGAACAAGCTGTTTAACTACAGAATACCCATGAGTTAAAGATTTTTTACATTTCTCGTTCGCGCAACTTTCCCAAGTCAAAATATTGTCTTCATAAGAAACAAATGAGATACTTTTAGTAAAACACTCACCTAGCTCATAATTTCGGTCAGTTATTTTTTCTATAAGAAGTTGAAATTTTAGAAGACCTTCACTCACAACTACGGGAATTATTATATCTTCTACAATCTCCTCTCTTTTTAGTGCTTGCTCTACTATGACTTCTGAAGAAGTTTCTGTATCTGAGAGGAGTTCAGGTGTAGCTGTTTGTACTTTTATCTTCATAGGTGTAGGTGTTACAATATTTGGACGCTCTACATCTTTTTGAAAGGACTCTATCATCTGGTCTATTTCACGGATTCGAAGTGCTTCAACCATCTTGAAAAATATAAGAGAAAGAACAAAAGAACCATCTGCATTTATACTAAAGAGATATTTTGAATCACTTAGTATTCTAAAAAATCTATCGAGAACAAGAGTTGAAAAGAGGGCATCATGTTTGAACATCTTCTCTTTAAGGTATGCGATTAGTTCATCTAACACCATCTCGCTTTCATAATCTTCTAGGAGTTTTACTTTTTCGACTAAAGCTCCATAATCTTTTTGGAAAACAGCACTAAAAAGCTCATCTACAAACTTTGGATCAACTAGTCCCAACATATCTGTAACTGTTCTTACATCAACGTGGTTTCTTGAGTAGATAATGGCTTGGTCTAGAAGAGTGAGCGTGTCACGAAGACTACCGCTTCCACTACGTGCAAGTATTTCAAGAGCATCAACTTCATACTCGATATTTTCAAGTTTAAGTATATGTGCTAGATGGTCTATTATTTTATTTGTTGCTATGCTTTTAAAACGAAAATGCTGTGTTCTACTAAGTATAGTTGCTGGAAGCTTTAGTGGGTCAGTTGTTGCTAAGATAAACTTAACATAAGCAGGAGGTTCTTCAAGAGTTTTAAGAAGGGCATTAAATGCTTCTTTGGTGAGCATATGTACTTCATCAATGATAAATATTTTAAATCTAGCAACAGCAGGTCTATACTTTGTTTGTTCTACAAGATCTCTTATATCGTCTATTTTCCGACTTGAAGCACCATCCATCTCGATGATGTCCATATGACGACCTTCACGGGCCATAGTACAGTTAGAGCAAACACCACAAGGATGATGACTCATACCTTCTTCACAGATAAGAGCCTTTGCAAAGATACGAGCTGTTGAAGTTTTTCCACTTCCTCTGAGACCTGAAAAAAGGTAAGCATGAGAGAGCCTATTTGAATCAAGTGCAAGTGATAGCGTTTGAGCTATAGTATCTTGACCTATAAGCTCATCAAAATTTGAGGGACGGTATTTTCTCGCTAAAACTTCAGATGCTTCTTTCAAATATAACTCCATTATTAATTGGAATCATTTTAGCATTTAAAGAGTTAAAAGTTCATATAATTTACTCTAAGATATAAAGTTGATCTTTTGAAAGGATAGCTCTAGTATTGTAAATACATTCTAAATGTACCATACTCGCTTCAACTCTAAGTTCTGCAATTTTGTTAAGAGTCTCTTTTAGTGAATCTGGAATTACACCTTCATTACTTTTTTTAACTACTAGTGTTTCTAACTTTAGGATTTCTCTTCCAAGAGATTTCGCAGTAGACATAGTGTGTTTACGAATAACAAGTAGTTTCTCTTTTTGAGTAGTAGTTAAGGCTAAATCTTCGTCATTCCAAAGAATTTTGACCATCATAGTTAAATGAGGAAGTTTTCCTTGTATAAGAAAAGGTTTTGCATTTTGTTTACCTTGCTTGGCATTGAGTAATGTCGTTGATCCACTGATAAACAGTGCAGCGGTAAGTATCGATAATAGTGCTTTTTTCATGATGAAATCCTTTGAATTATATTTATAAATATATCAAAGGTTTGTTAGTTGAATGTTAAGAGAGTTTGGTGACCGCTTCTTTAAACTCATTGCCTCTTTGAGCATAAGAACTAAATTCATCAAGGCTTGAAGCGGCAGGAGAGAGTAGGGCAACTTCATTTTTTTGTAAATTTCTATCTATTTTAGAGATTGCATCTGATAGATTGATACATTTAGCAAACGCGACAGCATAGTCACTTGCAAGCTTAGATAGCTTTTCTTTATTTGAACCTATTGCATAGATTTTTAATTGTTTTTCTTTTAAAAATAAAAAGAGTTCATTTAAATCAACTCCCTTATCATCACCACCTAAAATTAGGTGAATAAAAGAATCTTCATAGCGTTTAAGAGCAGCTATAGTTGCATCTAGGTTTGTCGCTTTTGTATCATTTATCCAGAGACGATTTTTTGCATCACGAAGTTCTTCTTGACGATGTGGATCAAGTTTAAAAGAGTTCATCTTTTCATAGTTAGTGCGTTTAAAACGCAGCTTGTCAACAGACATGGCTAAAAGTGCATCGAGTAAAAAAGCACCTTTAAAGTTGACTTTTTGCATATCTATCTCAAACAGTTTTGCTAAAGATTCTTCATCTTCATAAGACAGTATCGTCGCATTTGTTGGAGTGTTAGCATATTCTGCTGGAATGATTGCTATGTCTGTAGCTTTCATTAGGCTAAGAGGTTTAAGTTTATCAGCTACATACTCTTGCATGCTTCCATGCCAAGTTAGATGGTCAGGGCTTAAAGGAAGAAGAACATAAACATCTGGAAAAGCTTGACTCGTATAGTGCATAGTAAATGAACTAGTCTCAAGAATCCACATATTTTTTTCTTGCTCTAAGTCTCCCAGAGCAGTTCCAATATTTCCACCAGCAACACTTCCTTTATCTTCAAGTAGATGTTGCATCATTTGAGTAGTGGTTGTTTTACCGTTTGTTCCACTGATCCAAATTTTAAAAGGCTTTGTATCTTTGAAGTAGTCATACTCACTCATGAGATTTTGTGCTTTTTGTATAAGAGGGTTTGACGGTGGAATACCAGGGGAAGTTATCTCAAGGTCAGAGTTATCTGGGTCAAACTCATGTGATGGTCTTACAAATGAGCCATTAATTCCAGCATAAGGCTCAGAACATTTATCATCGTAAAAAACAGCATTTTTTATGTGTTTAGTGAGTGGTTTAGTAGTAACACCATAACCAAAGATGGAAACTCTTTTATTTTTCATAAAGCCACTTATTAGCGATATTTCTTAATGCCTCAGGATTTTCTGAAGCAAAAAATTCTATCTTAGGATTTTGATATTTTTTATAAAAGTCAAACTTTCTTTGGAGATACTCAACAATAGCATCACCTGAATGTATGAGAAGTGTTTTATCACCAAAGTAGTCACTAAGAGCTGAAGATATTATAGGAAAATGAGTACAACCTAAAATAAGTGCATCAGGAGCTTTAAATGAGTCGAAGTAGTGAGAAAGAGTCGCGTTTAGAATAGCACCGTCTAATATTTCTTCTTCAACGAGAGGAACAAAAAGTGGTGTTGCTTTTGCCTGAATGTTCGAGTAACCTTGCTCTTTTAAAGAGTTCTCATAAGCATGGGAGTTGATAGTCGCGTTTGTCCCAATGACTAAGATATTTGAACTTTTGTTGTTCATCGCGTTTGCAGTAGCTAAAGCCCCAGCTTCAACTACTCCCATAACAGGACAAGTAGCACTCTCTTTCATTTCATTTAACGCATAAGCACTCACTGTGTTACATGCAACAATGATAAGGTCAAGTTCAAAGTTTTTGAAAAATTCTACGGCTTCTATGGCGTAGCGAATGATTGTGTTTTTATCTTTGCTCCCATAAGGAACGCGAGCAGTATCTCCGAAATAGATAATTTCTTCAAAAAGTTGATGTTCTAAGAGTGATTTTACAACAGTTAAACCGCCAATTCCACTATCAAATACACCTACTTTCATTAGTTATTTATCCGTATTCATACTATCAAGGAACTCTTGATTAGTCTCTTTTTTACCCATAGTTGTGTAAACAAACTTGAGTGCTTCAACTTCATTGTCTTGCTTATGAATCATTTGACGAAGAATAAATACTTTTTGTAAATCAGCCTTAGAAATAAGTAAATCATCTTTACGAGTTCCTGATTTAAGGATGTCAATGGCAGGATAAATTCTTCTATCCGCAATTTTACGGTCAAGAACAACTTCCATGTTACCAGTACCTTTGAACTCTTCAAAGATTACTTCATCCATACGGCTTCCAGTATCTACAAGTGCAGTAGCGATGATAGTTAAACTTCCACCATTCTCTATGTTACGAGCAGCACCAAAGAAACGTTTTGGTTTATGAAGAGCATTCGCATCAACACCACCAGAGAGTACTTTACCACTTGATGGTGTTACAGTATTGTAAGCACGAGCAAGTCTTGTGATAGAGTCAAGAAGTATAACAACATCACGACCCATCTCAACGAGACGTTTCGCTTTTTCTATAACCATCTCGGCAACTTTAACATGATTTTTTGCAGGCATGTCAAAAGTAGAAGAGTAAACTTCACCTTTTACACATCTTTCCATATCTGTTACTTCTTCAGGACGTTCATCAACAAGTAAAACCATTAAATCCACTTCTGGATTGTTAGTACTTAGACCGTGAGCTATCTCTTTAAGCAATTCTGTTTTGCCACTTCTAGGAGGTGCAACGATAAGACCACGTTGCCCCTTACCAATTGGGGAGAATAGGTCAAGCATACGACCTGTTAAACCTTTTTCACGGTACTCTAATTTAAATCTTTCTTCTGGATAAAGTGGTACAAGGTTTTCAAAAAGTGGACGTTTTTTAGACTCTTCAGGTGGAAGACCATTAACTGCCTCAACTTTAATAAGTGCGTAGTATCTCTCTTGATCTTTAGGTGGACGTACCTGACCAGTTACAACATCACCGTTTCGTAAGGCAAAACGTTTAATCTGAGTGTTTGAAACATAAGCATCATTGATAGACTCGTTAAAAGATTTGTCAATCGAACGGATGAAACCATAACCATCTTGCATAATTTCTAAAATTCCAGAGAAAAGGATAAATCCACCCTGTTCAGTTTGAGCTTTTAGAATCTCAAAAATAACATCTTGGCGTTTAAGCTCTTGAGGATCTTCAACTTTTAAGTCATGAGCAATAGCAATAAGGTCTTCAATACTTTTAAGACGTAGTTCTTCAATACTAGAACCTTTTACCGGTGTATGTGTTCGTTTTGAATTATTGCTACGGTTACTATTTGCTTTAGGGTTGTTGTTCGGTTTTGAATTGTTACGAGGTTGTTGTGAATTATTTTCACTCATGTATTGACTACCTTAGTTGTTTATGATTTTTTTGATGTAGGAAAGATTTAAAGATATTTTGTTTACTTATCCTAATTTTACAACAATTTTGATGGTTATGTCAAGTTTTTTAAGCCTTTAGGCTTGAAATACTGTCTACAACACCTGAAATTTCAACTTTTGCATCATTTAAAGTTTTTTGAGTTCGCTCAGCTAGTTTTCTTACTTCATCCGCAACAACAGCAAAACCACGACCATGTTCACCGGCTCGAGCAGCTTCAATGGCTGCGTTTAATGCGAGAAGGTTTGTTTGATCTGCTATGTCGGAAATAGTTTCAAGGACAGTGAATATATCTTTTGACTGGTTTTGTAAATCAACTAGATTATCATTAAACATTGAACTTTCTTGTTCTTCGTCTTCTTTATAATTATGAAGTCTTTTACACTCTTCTAATAGTTCTTCTTTTTCTGATAAGAGTTCTTTTAATTGCATCTGAAAATCTTTGCTTTTTACTTTATAACTTTCTTCTAAAGAAACAAGTTCATCAGCACTTAATTGTACTTTCTTTGTTAAAGAACTATTTTCAAACTTAAGTTCATCACTACTTTTTGTTCTGTTTTCACTAAGAACTTTATTTTGTGCTTCTAAATCACTCATATCATCAAGTAGTCTCGCTCGTTCAGTTTCATATTCTGAGATAACGATGTTGAGTTTATCTTGAGTATCTTCTTTCCTTCCAAAAATAAAGTAACTAGAAATAGCACCTATCATCAATGAAATAATTCCTAAAATTATAAGATAGAACCAAGAAGTCTCAGTTTTTACAGTATTACTTGTAGTGTCTTTGTAAATAATTTTATCTTTGTAAACTATTTTTTCTTTATATATAGTTCTTTGAGTAGTGGTGTGTTTAGTGTTTTTTATAAGATTTTTTGCCTCTTTACCCATTAAAAGATAAAGTTTTCTAAGTTTTTCTATCTGTGAAACTGTGAGTTTATTATTACTTTCATGAAGGTTTGCAAAAACTTTGAGAGTTTGTTCTTCTAGTGAGTTTAGAGAGTTGATTTTTGTCTCTTGATGTGCAAGTGATGTTGAGATTCTATCATGTGTTGACATTACTAAGTAGTAAAGTGAAACTTTTTCTTCAGGAGTCAAGTGCACCGACATTTTGTCTAGTTCTTGATTTAACTGAGCATAATTTTTTTCTATATCTGCAGCAAAGAGTGTTATAGTAAGTAAAAATAAGGTTAATATGTATTTCATACCTAGCTGTAAGCATTTTTTATACCAAAGATATTTGTGACTTTAGGCCTTAGTAACCTTTAAAAATTTAAGCATAATTTTTATTACTAAGTTGATTAAAATCATCAAATTCTTTGAGTATTTTTTCGAGAAGTTTTTGTGTGTCTTCAAAAACTTTATCAATAATTTCTTGAGTAGGTTTTATATCATTAACTGCATTGTCAAACATTTTTACTATATTTGTTTTTATGAAGTTATTCTTATTTTCTTCATTTTGGGAGTTAGGGTTAAACATACTTGCTACTTGGTGTGCAAGTTTTGTAACAGGAGTCTTTGGTGCATCTTCTTGTAACTCTTCTAAAAATCCATCAATAAATGGCTGAGCAGTTTTCATAAATGCTGCTATCTCTTTTTTATCTTGAGCATCGATACCGTTACTCTCAACTGAAAAACTAAAAGATTGCATAGAAGAGAAACTCATACTTGTACTTGAACTGTTTGGTGTCTTAGTCTGAGAATAAGAGGCAGATTGCTGGTTACTAAAGTCCATTTCTATTGTATCGCCACTAGATGTTTTCATTGAGATACTTAAATCGTGAGAACGATAAGCATCAAATGCATAAGATGTATTCATAACTTTTCCTTTTATTCTATATCGGTTAAATAGTATAAAAATAAAGAAGTTTTGTAACTAATCAGCCTATGAAACAAAAAAAGAATTCTAATATTCACTTCAAATAAACTCTCTTGATGAGATTGTTGAGCTCTTCATCAACCTTTTGAACTATACAACCTGTTCTAAACTGAAGAAGATAATCATATAGCCTATAAAGAACCTTTTTCGATAGCAATTCCTAGAAGCTTTGCTATCAATCTTTATCAGATATTTTTAAATGCCAAAAAAGATAAAAAAGTTCTACCAACAGGTAAAACGGCAATGGCTGAAATCAAAAGAAATTGCCTATATCGTGATGATTTTATTGATGATTTATTTGAGCAAGAAGGTATATAAGGTTTATTTTATTTTTCATCGGATTTACCTAGTGCTATAAAGAGTAATAAATATTTTTAGACTTTAGAACAAAAAATATACAGTACGGAGTCAAAAAATGATATTTAAAGAAATTTAGTAGGTTTAGTGTAAAATTCATGATAAACAAATTATAGTCATTTTTTAAAACTTAAAATGGCGATGAATAAAAATTAGCTACTTTTAGAAATTGAATCTGCAAGTGGCTCTATAATAAAAATATTATTTACAAGAAAAGGCTTTAAATATGGGTGGTTTTGAAGGTGGAGACGAAGGTGGATTTTGGGATGAAGATAGTATTGCTACTTTAATCGACAAACAGAATAAAAATAAGTCTCAGCATATAAAGAGAGAAAAACTATCTATACAAACAAATGCTTCAGGTTACAGTATACAAGCCCATGCAAAAGTAAATATATTTTTAAAAATTACTGGACATAAAGATGGGTATCATACACTTATATCGCGTTTTATGCGTGTAGAAGATCTATACGACACAGTAAGCTTCGTACCATGTATATGCGACACCTTTATCATAGAGGGGTATGATAACATACCTTTAGAGTCAAACACTATCTATAAGGCATATAAAGCACTCTGTGACTATACTGCTGATTCGGAAATAATAGACTTCTTTAAAGAGCACAAGGTTGTCCTTTCTAAACGCATACCTTCACAGGCAGGCTTAGGTGGAGGTTCTTCTGATGGAGCTGCATTTATGTGTTTAGTTAAAGAAGTCTGTAATCTCATAATAAGCAATGATGAATTAGCAAAAGTAGGAAGTACAATTGGTGCTGATTTTCCATTTTTTATCTATAACTATCCATCGGCAAATGTTTCAGGTTTTGGAGAAGTTGTTGAGTTTTTTGAAGAAGAACCACTAAAGTTAGAACTGTATACTCCAGCAATCGGCTGTGATACTAGTGTTGTTTATAAGACATTTAAAAAGAATTGCTTAGACACTATTTCTTTGTCTTCATTTTCAGGTTGGGAGAAACTAAACTCAAGAAGTATTTTAGAACTTAGTTCAGACCCAGCCATACTAAATGACCTCTACAGTGCTGCAATTATTGCATACCCTGACTTGAGAAAAGAAGCCAAGCAAGGTTGGTTCTTTTCTGGTTCTGGACCTACTTTCTTTAAACTACAAAGTTAAAGAAGTTTTTTATTTAGTACTTTACTTTACTTTGATTACAGCCATCTAGCATGATTCGGTCTTCAAAAAATACCTGAAGCCACTCCATCATATGATCTTCTGTTAAAACAATACCGTCTTTTTGTTTCTTAGGAGTACTTACATCCGCTACTTTTACATCTTTTAGATATGCTTTAGCTTCTTTTAAAAGCTTCATTTGTATCTTAATATCTAATCTGCTCATCTCAAATCCTTTAAAGTTTTTTTATTTTAATAAAAGAGTGTAGCAAATCTATACCTTGTATAGCTTTAAAGGAATAAATATTTAAGAAGTCATTCGTTCAAACATATCTAAAGTCTCTTTTAAAATATACTTTTCATCATTTTCTTTTGCCTCTGGACAAAAGTCCAAATGGTATATTAGTGTATGTTTTTTACAGGTATCAGTAAAAACTTTTGTTTCACCAGTACAGAGATAAAATATAGGAAAAGTATCCTTAGTATTTAGCAAATTACTTAAATCAGTAATATCAGCTTTCATTATATAAGAGGTGTTAGAAAAGAGTGCATTCACCTTACCCAATATACCGTGTAGTATTGCTCTGTAGCCTTCTGTAGAACTTCCATACATATAAATATGCTCCTCACATTCAAGGTCATAGGCAATTTTTTTTATAAGCTCTTGTAAAAGATCTTTAGCCCAAGATTCTTCTTTTTTATGAGAGGGGTAAATGGGTGTGAGCATATTCCACATTTTGTACTCGAAGTTCATATCTGCAGCTTTTTCTTCGTCTTCTAAGACTACAACAAGTGGTACAAAGTTTGAAGTTATAGCTGCTGGTGTAAAACGATAAAAAAGTTTTCGTTTGTTTGCATCTTCAATAAATAAAATATTTTCATTATTTTTCATGTTTTTACCTTATAAAAATTATTATAACATAATCACAATTGTATGTTTTTAAGTGAGTTTACAATATTATTTCACACGAAAACTGCAGAAGGAAAAATTAGCTTATGAATCCAGATATACAAATAAATTTTAAAGTAACACCAGCACAAAAAGAGACAATACTCCTTAGAACCTTAGAAAATGGCTTTGACGAGATACCTGCATATTTAAAAGTAGTAGCAATCAAAGTAGAACCATTTAATGTTGTAAATAAAATAGAATCAATGCACGAGGCCTCTGAAGAACTTGGGTTTAAAGTAACCGAAGCACAAAAAATGAGGATAGATGCAAATATGAAAGAAAGTGGTAGTGAAGATATGACAGAGTATTTACTAAATGTATCATTACATGGAGTAGTTAATGCAGTCGTAGAAGTGCGCTCTACTGGAAACCTAGAGGCGATGTTAAAACGTATACAAGATTCTAAGGCTCAATAAGAAGTAAACTCTTACAAAGTCTGAGTTTACTTTAGCCTTAAATCTTCCTTCTCCCCCCTTTAGCTTATGCTTATACTCAAGAAAAATCAAGTACTATACGGAAATAATTATAATACTTGAGTAATAAAACCCAACTCAATCGAACAAATGAACTAAAAGAGCAAAAACATGACAGAAAATGAAGCACGAGTTAAAGCAAATATTGAGAAACACAAGAAGCTAGAAGTAAGAGCTGAGTGGGATGAATCTGCCCTTAAAGCGGCACAAGACAACATAGAGTTTGTAAAGTTATTTAAAGCAGAACTCACTAAAGATTTGTTTGGACAAGATCAAGCTATTAGTATTGTTACAAATAGTATGAAAACTTCTATGAAGGATGAAAAAGGTCCAAAGTCTACTTATTTGTTCTTAGGTTCTCCAGCAACTGGAAAAACTTACCTTGCTGAACTCATGGCAAAGCATATACCAAAATATAGAATTATGACTTTTGATATGACTCAGTATCACCAACAAAATGGTGGAGAACTATATGGTTATCCTAATGGTTGGAAAGGCTATGGTGTTGGTCAGTTAACAGGTTTTGTTCATAGAAACCCTAAGTCTATCATCGTACTCGACTCGTTTGAGAAGTGTGATAATATTATTCAGAACAACCTTTTTTCTATCTTTGAAGGTGGAAAAATGCGTGATGCTTGTGGTTGGGATAAAATAACCGATGAGCCGTGTAGTGAAGACCCAGATATAATATATAATGACGAAAATGCTAATTATATGGTAGATTTTACAGAGACAATTTTTGTTATTACTACTAGTGTTGGTAAAGAGCTTTATCTTGACTACAAGTTTAAAGACTTAGTAAAAAAAGATTATATACAAGCTGAATCTATGATTCTTGAAGCGATTAAACGTGAGCAGAAAAGAGACACTAGAAGTGGCGGTATGCAAGAAGCAATTGTTCCTGAACTTGTTTCTAGATTTTCTAAAGCGAATATCGTTCTGTTTAATAAGCTTGAATATGACGCTTTTGAAAAAATATCTAAAAGAGTGTTTCTTAGCTTTAAAGATGATTTTTTTAAACAGTATAAAATCGAGTTTGTAGTTGCTAGAAATTTTGACAACTTTTTAACAATACAGATGCTTAATTTTGCCCCTGAGTTAGATGCAAGGCGTATTAAAGAAAAAGTGAGTACTTTCTTTTTTAATAGAATAACCCAATATATGCAAGACACAGACAGAACAATAATGAGTTTTAAACAGATAAAAATTGTTGTCTCAAAAGAAGTAGTTACATTTATAAAAGATAGACTAGACCCACTTATTGAAAGTGAAACTCTTGTAAGAGAGTTGTTTAGAAAAAATACTACCCTTGATATTGATGATGTTATTAGTGATAAAAATGGTGTCATTACATATAAAATTAATTCATGTAAGTTTTCACAAGTTATTAGAATTAAAGACTTTAGTGAAGATGGACTTGTGTTTGACATTCCTAATGTTTCATTTGATGATATAGCAGGACATCATAAAGCAAAACAGAGACTTGGTGAAGTTATTAACTTTTTTAAAGAACCCAAACTCTTAGACACTTTTAACATTGAACCACCAAAAGGCATGCTTCTGTATGGACCTCCTGGAACTGGTAAAACGATGCTTGCAAAAGCTTTTGCTAAAGAAGCAGAGTTGCCTTTTATCTCTACTACGGGACTCGAACTACTTAAACCTGAGAGAACAAAACTTATTTTCGCAAAGGCCAAAGCTTATGCACCTGCGATTATATTTATTGACGAGATAGATACTCTTGGGAAACGTGATGGTGAAAATGGTAGAGAGGTACCTATCAATAAGCTTCTTTCCGAAATGGATGGTTTTTCAGGTAAAAAGGGTGAAGATATCTTTGTAATCGCAGCTACTAACTATAAAGACAATATTGATGCTGCGATTATCAGACCAGGTCGCGTTGAGATTCACATTGAAATCAACAATCTTGATAAAGATGCAAGACAGTATTTCTTAGATAGTGTAATTCAAAAGAAACCTACAAGTGGTAGTTTTGATATGAAAAAGCTCTTGATGTATACGACAGGTTTTACAGGTTCTCAACTTGAAATGCTAGGAAAAGAGGCTTCTTTTTACTGCTTGCGTCATAGCTTACCTGCTATTACTCAAGAGATTTTAATAGATCAAATAAACGCGATTAAGTATGGTGATAGACAGTCTTACTTGTCTTTAGAACAAATGTTTGAAGAGACAGCTATTTATGAAGCATCTCGTGCAGTTATTTCTAAAATTTTAATGCCTCAAATCAATATAGAACATGTGAGTTTGACACCAAAAGACAACCATGAACACTTCATTTCACATAACTATAGTGATGTTCAAGAAAATATGACGGTCAAAGACTTTAGAGACAAAATATGTGTTTCACTTGCCGGACGTGCAGCCCAGATTAAGAACTTTGGTGAAATAGAAGGTTTGGACTCTGGTGCATCAAATGATTTACAACAAGCTACACGTGATGCATATGTTGCCATCGCTCATTATGGAATGGACAAAGAAGTTGGTTACATTAATCTTAATGGTGTAATGGATGCACAAAAGAAGTCTAGAAGTAGTAAGGATACAGAACACTACCATGAGAAGATTGACGGGGCACTTGAAAGATGGATGCTTGAAGGTGAAAAAAATGTAACAAATTTAGTAAATAAGCATTGGGAAAAAATTGAGAGTTTATCTAAGTTACTTCTTGAAAAAGAAATTATATATGCTGATGAATTAAATAAGATACTCACTAAATAATACTCTATTACTCAGGAGTCTCTTTGCAAGAGACTTCTTTAATCCCCCTATAAACATCTCATTTTCCATATCATAACGATAAAAAAGCTTTTTTTGAGCTAAAAAAGTATAAAATAACATTAAAGAAAAGTTAATTAATTATTTTAATATTTAAATATAAGGCATACCTATATGAAAAGAGTCGTTTTATGACAATAGATCAACTCCAAAAAGAAGTTGAGATAGCAAATATCCAAATAATAGAACTAGAGTTGCATACAAATGTCGTCTCACCTGAATCTACTTTAAGTGACATGATAACTTTTGAAAATGCCAGTGAAGAAGAAGTAAATCAAAGAAAACTAAAAAGAATTTACATGAGAAAAAGAAAAATCCTCTATTTTATAGAACGTCTTAAAAGTAATATTTCGCTTGCATGTAATGAATGTGGGGGAGAGATTGATTTAGAGCGTCTTCTTATTATGCCAAAAGCAGGACTTTGTGGGACTTGTGCTAAGAACCACTAAGTACTTATTATTTACTAAGAGTGTCCAAGGTGCAGAGCAGTCTCAGTATCCCATTTTGAAATGTGAAGCTTTATCCATTTTTTAAAATCTTTTTCTAAAAAGCCTTGTACTTCTTTTGGGCTTTTAAGTATTTCCCAACGGTCATGGAATTTTTTTAGTTTTTCTCTCATAGTGTCATGGTCACTTTTATGTGTTTGAAAATTAACATAATTAGCTTGTTCCATCATATCTTCTTCGGTTTTAAAATGATCTTCAACATCAAATAAAACAACTTTAAAAAGTTCATCTATCTTTTCTATGTCTTTGGCTTTAACTGCATCGTAAAAATCATTTATAATCTCTAACTCTTCTTCGTGTAACATATTCATAACTTCATTTGCCACTTGTTGTATTTCGTTTAATTGAATTAACATTTTATCTCCGTAAAATTAAGGTTTGTAAAGATATTATATCTATAAAAAGTTTATACTTACTGATAGATTCTGAAAAATTTAAATATATATAGAAGAAATTAATACTGTAATTTTATTTTTTTCTTTAACTATTGAGATAAGACCTATCTTATTATAATATCTCAACTGATAAAGATATAATGCCATTTATTAAACAATTTTACCTCAATTAATTAAGGAACAAATATTATGATTACATTAGAGCAAATTCCAATGGTAGCAATTGCTAGTATGAATGACACACATATGGAAGAGTCACTCATTGTAAATAAACTTACTGGTGCTGCGACAAATAAAGAACTCGATTTAGTAGCCCAAATGCTAAGAGAACTGTTAGCACATACACAAATACATTTTGATAATGAAGAAGAAATAATGACAAAGTCAGAATTTCCAGATATGCAAAAACATAAAACTGAGCATGACAGACACCTAAAAGAACTTGCCCATTTAATAAAGTATTTTGATGGTAATAGAGAGCCAAACGCGATACTTGCATACATTCATGGTAACTTAGTGGCATGGTCACTTCATCATGTTGAGACTCTGGATGCAGAAGCTGCTGAGTATTTTTCAAAAAAACAATAGATATAGAGGAAAAAAGAAGAATGGATGCAAATCAAAAATGGGATGTACTTTTTATTCAAACTGATAAGTCATTCTTTGATTCAAAAAACAAATTATTTAGCGAGTTATTTAATAAGGCCGATTATGCCTTAGGTGAGCAAAAAGCAATAAAACAGATTTATAAAAACAACTACGATATTATTATTGGTGACATAAGTGGGGATCCTTTAGAGGGCATTGAGTTTATGAAACAACTCAAACAAATGAAACCTACACAGGTCATAGTTGCTTTAGTCTTGGATAGTGATGAAGAAAAAATTGGGGGATTAATTGAACTTGGAATAAATACTTTTTTACTTATTCCTGAGGCACTTGACCAAGCCCTCGAAGCTATCTCGAACATGAATCCTTATTTGAAAAATTAAGCTTACACTTCCTCAACTAAACATTGGAGAACAAAGTTCTGTTTTTTCGCAAGTTCTTCAACTAAAGTAGCTTTTGTTTCGGCTATTTCTAGTGAATAACCTCCACATATTCCTTCACCGTCAGTTTGAATCTGATCAGTAATAATAGTTGCACTTTCTAGGTTCATATGAAAAACTTTCATAAGGGTTGTCATACAAAATTCCCATGAAATATGGCGATCAGTGTAAAGAGTAATAATGTATAGTTTCTGTGTATCAAACTTAATAGCAGAATGAGGCTTCATTGTAATTGGCATATTATTTTCCTTCATAATTTTACTAAAAAAATAAACATCTTTTAAAGATTATACAATAGGTCCACTTAAAAGCTTTTATAAAAATGCTATAATTTGATTAAAAAATAGATGATTTGTATAAAAAGGATGAGTGATAGAACTTTATAATAATATTACTAGAGAAAACCTAAGAGTCTTAATGACTATTTTTTATGAAAAAGCCATGGAAGATGACATTCTGGGCCCTTTTTTTATAGATGAAATAGGTGATGATATAAAAAGTGAAGACTGGGTCGAACACATAGAACTTCTAGCAGATTTTTGGTTGGCCAAAATTTTAGGAGAAGATACCTATTATGGAAACTTTGTTGGTGCACATGTTAAAATGCCTCATATAAAAAAAGAAAGCTTTGCGAGATGGTTAGAGCTTTTTTCCCAAACGGCAGATGAGGTCTATATAGGAAGTGTAGCTGAACAGTTTAAGAAAAAAGGTGTTCAATTTTCCAAACAGTTTCTCAATAGAACGAAAAATATATAAAAGGATAAGAATGAATACAGATAAAAAATGGAATATACTTTTTATAGAAGATGAGAATACAGAGTTCGATTTAAATATTAAGACATTTGACGAACTCTTTAATAAAGTAGACAGAGCTCTTGATAGAGAAGACTCACTGAAACTTTTTAATAGTAATGAATACGATATTGTAATAGGTGACTTAAGTAAAGTACCTGAGAACATCGCGTTTATGAAGCAACTCCAAGATATAAAACCTTCACAGTCAATCTTTGTCTTTGTAGATGAGTCTGATGAAGATAAGGTTTATGGCTTTGCAGATATGAATATAAATGCTTTTATAATCAGTGCAGATCAATTTGAAGCGGCGCTAGAAGAACTAGCAAAGTTTGACCCTTATGCGGAAGTAGTGGACTAAAATACGGGTAAGTTTTTAAGAGAATAAAAGCTACAATTCGACCAATAAATTTATATAAAACAGATGAAAAATTATAAAGGCAAGAAAATGGAAAACCCAACTGAAATAGAACTAGCAAGAAATGAAAATACACCTACAGAAGATTTAGATACATTAATCGCAAGTGAAAGTGAAAGTGTTAGAAGAGAAGTTGCACAACATCCAAACCTATCTCCAGAACAATTAGATATATTAAGTGGTGATGAGAGCCAGTTTGTAAAAGTTAAAGTGGCTGCAAATATAAACACATTAGCTAGTACATTGGATAAGTTAAGTACAGATGAGAGTGGATTAGTTCGTGAGTTTGTTGCTGAACACCCTAGCACATCTGCCCAAACACTTGTTGCATTAAGTAATGATAGATACATTACATCATGGGTTGCAGGAAATCCAAACTTACCAGTAGAAATTATAAATAAACTTAGTGGTGACAGAGATGAATTTGTTCGTATATCTGCTACTGTTAATCCAAGTATACCGACAGATACACTAGATACACTCAGTTATGATTTAGACGAAAATGTTCGTGCAGCTGTTGCCAAAAACCCAAGAACACCAGCAGCAACGTTAACAAGATTAATTGGTGATGAGAATGAAAGTGTTCGTGAAGTTGCTTTAGAAAATCCAAGTAGAGTGCTATAGAGTAAATGATGCATTTAGACTACCTTGATGCTATTCTTAAATTAAACCTCTACTCCAAACATTATTATGTTTTAGACGACCCAATAACTACTGATGAAGTTTACGATAAACTTTATCATGAAGTCCTCGCTTTCGAAGAAGATAATCCCACTTTAACATCACACAACTCTCCTACTCAAAGAGTTGGAGATTTAGTTAGTTCAGGGTTTACAAAAGAGCCTCACCTTTCTCGTATGTGGTCACTTGAAGATATATTTGACTCTGCAGGGCTACAAAAATGGCTTACCAAAACCTACAAACTCGATGAAAACATTAGCTTTTACTGTGAGCCTAAGTACGATGGGGCTTCTTTGAACCTCGTCTATGAAGATGGGAAACTTGTAAAGGGTATAACTCGTGGTGATGGAACAGTCGGCGAATTAATTACTCAAAATGTTAAAACCATAAAATCAATTCCCTTAGAGATAGACTATAAACAAAGAATTGAGATTCGTGGTGAAGTCGTCATCTTTAAAGATGAGTTTGAAAAGATCAACAAAACGCGACTAGCCGAGGGAGAAGCACTCTTCGCAAATCCAAGAAACGCAGCTGCTGGAAGTTTAAGACAACTTGACTCGAACATAACATCTAAGAGAAACTTAGTTTTTCTTCCTTATGGTGTGGGAGAAGATGAGTTAGACCAGAAGCTTCTGAGTAACAAGATGGAGTATATTTACTCTCTTGGTTTTAGAAAACCACCAGAACGTGCAATCTGTAAAGGTTACGATGAGATAGAAGATATTTACAAGCAGATGGTTAAAGATAGAGACTCATACTCTATGATGCTTGATGGGATGGTTGTAAAGGTAAACGAGATATCTTCACAAATAGATATGGGCTATACGGTTAAAGTACCGCGTTTCTCAGTTGCATACAAGTTCCCAGCCGTTGAGAAAATAACTACTGTAAAAGAGATAATTCTTCAAGTAGGTCGGAGCGGTGCTGTAACTCCAGTAGCTATAGTTGAGCCTACTGATATCGATGGTGTAATAGTTGAACGTGCAACACTTCATAACTTTGATGAGATACAGAGAAAAGACATTAGACTAGGTGACAAGGTTATTATTCTTAGAAGTGGGGATGTTATACCAAAAATAATAAAGGTTTTGACGCATGAACGCGACGGAAGTGAGGTGGTTTTTGCTAAACCAACAAACTGTCCCGTTTGTGAAAGTGAACTACTTCAAGAAGAGGTACTGATAAAGTGCCAAAACCTTAAATGTGCTTCTCGCGTCGTAAACTCCATAATGTACTTTGCATCAAAACCATGTCTTAACATAGACGGTTTAGGAGTGAAGATAGTCGAGGCTCTTTTTACGAGTGGTCTTGTCCTCAGTGTTGTAGATTTATTTGACTTGAACCTCGAGCAGCTTTTAGAACTAGAGGGTTTTAAAGAGAAAAAATCTCAGAATCTATTGAATGCTCTAGCGAATACTAAAGGCAAAGACTACTGGCGTTTTATAAACTCCCTTGGTATAGAACACATCGGAGAAGTTGCCTCAAAAACACTAGCGGATAGTTTTGGTTTTTCTTTTGTAAACGCGACTAAAGAGCAGATAGTAGAGTGCGAGGGAATAGGCGAAGAGATGGCAGAGTCTCTGTTAGAGTTTGTTCGTGTAAACGCAGAGACCATTGTCAAACTTCAAGCTATCCTAGAACCAACAGAACCTCTTAAGCGCGAAGAAGCAGAAGAAAACCCTTTTAAGGCTAAAACTGTAGTTTTAACAGGAACTATGAGCGAATCTCGTGGTGCTATAAAAGAGATGCTTGAAACTCTTGGTTCCAAAGTAAGTGGCAGTGTTAGTAAAAAAACTGACTTTTTGATTTATGGTGAAGATGCTGGAAGTAAGTATGATAAAGCTATCAGCTTAGGCGTCTCGTGTTTAGCAGAGAATGAGATGAAAAGTATGATTTAAGGTGAGTATTAGTAATAATATAAGCTAATAATACTCAATTTAGCCATTATAATCACATAAGCCGTATTTTTTTTCTTGTTTAATATTTTTTTTGATAGAATAAAAGCATTATTATTTTAATCTAGAAGGTGTTTATATGAAGAAATTATTAAGTTCATTTTTATTGTGCTGTTCTATGACTCTAATGGCTATAACAAATGAAGAAGTTTCTGTCAAAGCTTATACTGCGACTGGAAATTATGTAAGTGAATTAGCAGAGTTAGAGATGATACTTAAAAATGCAAATGGCACCACTAATAAAAGAGATCTAATTATGAAAAAATTAGAGGGAAAAGATGGAGATAAAACACTTTTAGAATTCAGATCTCCTGCTGATGTAAAAGGGACTAAATTGCTAACTCACGAGCGTTTAGGAAAGCCTGATAAACAGTGGCTCTACTTACCTGGACTAAAAAGAACAAAACGTATTGTTTCTAAAAATAAGTCAGGTGCATTTATGGGAAGTGAGTTTAGCTATGAAGATTTATCTGGACAACATTATAATCGTTTTGCATATAGTGGAAATGCCCAAAAGGTAGATTTAAATGGTGTTAAGGTATATAAATCTGTTCGTATCCCAAAAGAAGATTATTCAGGGTATTCTAAAGAGATTATCTGGGTGGAACCAAAAAACTTTTTGATTCAACGTATTGACTACTTTGACAAAAGAGGAAATTTTCTCAAAACAGCTTTAATGCCTTCATATACAAATATAAAAGGAATCTGGAGAGTCTCTAAAATCATAATGAAAAATGTTCAAACAAAAAAAGAGACAACACTCAACTGGAAAAGTGAAAAAATAAAAGTGGGCTTGAAGAAAAGAGACTTTTCTCAGTCTATTTTTCTGTAGTGCTTAGTTTTGATTTGGTTGATTAATGAATAAATTAATATCATTTACTCTTTTTACTTTACTTAGTGTTGTTTCACTGTTTGCAACAAATGGAGATAACCTGATTGGATTAGGAACATCTTCAAGAGCTATGGGTGGGACGGGCATTGCACACTTTAGTGCAGGCTCTTCAGCAACAGGAAATCCCGCTTTAATTACCTTCTCTAAAGGGGGAGAATTTACATTCGGGGCAACTTATCTGTCTCCCTCGGTTAATGTAAGAACAAATGACACGAATGGAGCAAATGACTTGAGTGCATTGAGCGATGCCAAGAAAAACACTATTCCTTATGCGGCCTTGACTCATAATCTAGATAATGGTTGGAGTGTAGGAGGGAGTATTTTTGGTGCTGCTGGAATGGGAACAGACTGGACGAAGGGTGATGGTGCAATTAGTAATCCTTTGATAGGTGATGTCGGACTTTACAGTATGAAAAGTAGTTTAACAATGTTAAAGATTTCAGCACCTGTTGCATACAAGTGGAATGATTGGTCATTTGGAATTGCTCCTGTTATGGTGTTTGGTACTTTACACATGTCTTTTATATCACCTACTATAGGTCTTGTAGATAATAACTCTTCAAGTAATGCTGGATTTGGTTTTGAGTTAGGTAGTGTATATAATTACTCTCCTTTAGGCTTAAGTTTTGGAATGGTATATCATTCTCCTGTATCACTTAGTTACAAAGATCAAATCTCATCACTCTCTACAGCATTTGGATATGGCACACAAGATTCAAACTTTGAGATTATGTCCGATACTCTGGAACAACCTGCAGAATACGGAATAGGAATTGACTGGACTAGAGGAGATTTGTCAGTAACTGCTGATTATCGTAGTATTCTTTGGGGCGAAGCAGAGGGTTATAAAGATTTTAATTGGGAAAACCAAGATGTATACTCTATAGGTGGAGAATACAGAATAAATGAGCTAGCACTACGTTGTGGATATAATTATGGAAAGAACCCAATTAAAGTTAATAATGATACAACAGTTGTTAGCCCAGCTAGCCCAGCTACAAATGGAGATGTGATTAACACTTTTAATCATGTAATGTTTCCGGCTATAACAGAAACTCATTACACGATTGGTGTAGGGTACCAGTTTAACAATGCTGTGGGTGGAGATCTCGCACTTACTTTTGCAACGAGTCCTGAAGTTACCGTAAGTGCTAAAAGCATTGGTTTGGGAAATGTGAGTGTTAGCAATGAACAGTATTCGGCAAGTGCTGCAATCAATGTGGTGTTTTAAAATGAATAATTTAGCTTTAATCTGTATAGCATTACTTTTTTCATCATCTCTTTTTGGATTTGGTACTTCAAAGTCCTCCAAAAAAAGGGATGCACAGAGAATCTGTACAATCAGACTCTTTACTACTAATAGTGTTCAAAGTGCAGTGCTAGAAATGTCTCGTCTTTCTATTAAATTACAGGATGAAATAGAAATATTTACGATAAAGAACAGTGAAATGGTGGTAGGACAAACTGGAAAAGATGAAAATTGTAGGGCTTTGAGACCTTTACTCCAAGAATATCGCTCTAAATCTTTTAAAGATGCTTATTTTATTAATTATAATCCAAAAAAAACAAGTCTTACTTTAGTGGGAACAACTAGAACTTCAAATGAAAATAAAGAGATAGAGGAAGATGAACAAATATCATCATCTGTTCTTAATCAGAAAAATAATGGAATGGATGAGTTCCTTGATTCTCTTAAAAATAGAGGAACAGTAGGAGCTATTTTTAATAGTTACTCAACTGATAAAACAGAAGATACACTTGCTCTTGAAGGTAGCATAGACCTCTCAAAAAGTTTTGACTGGGGAGCAGTGTCTTCAAATTTTGTATTTTTATATGACTTTAGTGATAATCGTCGCCGTTATATAGTTGTGAATGAATTGTATGCTAAGTACTATATGGACGAAGCAATCGTTCAGATTGGACGCAGCATTAATACGTGGGGGCTACTTGAGGGATATAGCATGAGTGATATATTTAACACGAAAAATTATCTCTCCGACTCTTTTGACACATCGAACAAGTATGGAGCATTTAATGCTGAGTATACAAAACTAATAGATGATCATAAGTTTTCAGTCCTTATTAAAGCTGAAGAAATGAAGCAACCTTATCCTGCTGAGGATAATGTCTATAACTTTTATAATTATGGTGATGCACTTGACACTAAGGCTGGTGAGTACAGACCTACAGTGTATCTAAAGTACAGTGGTCTTAGTGGAGATACACTAGAGAGCGAATACACTGTAATTCTTCAGAATGGATATGACAATAAACGTGATATTGTGGCTTCTATAGCAAGTGGAGAAGTTACACAAATAGCATACTTAGTTAATAAAGCAGTTGCATATTTAAGCGTTACTTATTGGGATGTTATATATAAATTCGAGGCCGCTTATACAGATGTTTTAGACTACTCCAATATGAGTGACTATGTTCACTACGGGCTTGGTTTTGAGTATGTTCCATCAGTAACCATTGGTGGTGCTGAATTACGAGTTTTAAGTGAATATTATCAGTATCAATATTTCGAAGATGATAAAAGTGAAAATAAAGATTTATCAGAAATGTTTCAGAATGATATTTTTATAGGAGTGCAAAGTAGTTTTGGTGATGCTGGATCCAGCGAAATAAAGAGCGGGGTACTTTATGATTTAGAAAATAGGGAACAGACTTATGCTCTGAGTTTTGGAACACGAATGAAAGAGAGTTATCGACTCTCTATGGAGTGGAAGGTTTTTATTCCCGGTGATGATAGTAATACAGCTATTGGTCGAATGGGTCAGTTTAATCAGGCAACTTTTCGTGCTAACTACTTTTTCTAGGATTTTATTTGGATATTTATCTCTCTTTTTTAAACCGCTTTAAGTGGATTCTTTTATCGTTAATACTGGGTACCATACTTCTACTTGGTGTTAAAATATTTCACCTCACATTTGATGGGAGTTATCGTATTTGGTTTGGTAAAGAATCAGTAATACTGAAAAAGTACGATGCATTTTGTTCCACTTTTGGTAGTGATGATACAGTTTTAGTGGTCTTTACTGACCCTAGTGGAGTTCTAAACCCTAAACCTTTACAAAGTATTCATCGTCTTACATCTAATCTAGAGAGTCTTACAAATGTTTCTCAGGTAAGTTCTATTTTAAATTATCAGTACATATATGCATCAGCAGATAATGTCGATGATATTATCGTTGAAAACTTCATTGAAAATCCTGTTACTACAACTTTAGACGAACTTGAAAGTCGTCGTGATATTGCATTAAATGATCCAATGATTAGTGATTATATTATTAGCAAAGATGCTAAAAGTACAATGGTTTCAGTAAAACTCACTTCATTCGCTGGACTCAGTAAAGATACTAGTGCTAATTTAGTCAAAAGTATTCAAGATATTTTAGACAAAGAAGCTGAGCTAACGGGATATGAGTTTCATATTAGCGGTGGACCAGTTACTGACACTGCCTTAGCAATGATTGCAAGTCACGATGCAATGGTTTACATTCCTATCTCTTTTTTGATAATTATCATTGTCTTATATCTATTTTTTAGAACGATTTGGGGTGTTCTTATCCCTGTCGTAACAGTTCTTTTTACGTCTATTATTACACTTTCTTTATATACATTTATGGGACTCGAACTCAATAATTTTTCAGTTAATATTCCTATTTTTATTACGGCGATAGGTATTGCTGATGCAGTCCATTTTTATACTGCTTGGATTGGCTTGAGATATGAAGGACATAGCAATGTGGATGCGATTTCTCATGCATTTAAGAAAAACTTTTCCCCAATGCTATTAACAACTTTAACGACTGCTATAGGATTTGGAAGCTTGATCACGAGTGATATAGTCCCTATGTCAACATTAGGATACACTATTGCTCTTGGCTCATTAGCAGCACTTGGTTTGACACTATTTTTAATGCCTGTTATTTTGTTATGTATTAAATCGGATTTTATTCCAATGAAAGTACGTACCGTTAGATGTATTATTCAAGAAATGAATTATGCTAGTTTTGTAGTTCGCCATGATTGGAAGATTCTCGTTGTCTCAATAACGATTGCTCTTGGTGTAGGTTCTGGCATCATATATACTAAATTTGATAGTAATAGTCTAAAGTATTTTGACAATGATACACAAGTATCAGAAGCAGCATATTATACTATGGAGCATCTTACAGGTCCAGCTACTTATGAGGTGATTATAGATAGTGGCAAAGACGATGGAATTAAAGATCCAGAATTTTTACTTTTTGTGGATAAATTTGACAAAGAATTAAAAGAAGAATTTCCTGAGGTTCGTCATACGAGCTCTCTTCTTGATGTTATTAAGCGATTTGAAGATGTAATGAATCCAGACCACGATCCAAGTAAAATTGTTGGCAAGACTCAAAATATAAATGCTCAATATCTCCTGTTGTACTCACTATCTCTACCACAAGGAATGGAGATAAATGATAAAATGGATTTAAAACAAAGAAAATTAAGAATGAGTGTTCAAGCTGATATTGCAAATTCTTCACGCTCTTTAGAAATAATAGAGTGGAGTGGACTTTGGTGGGATAAACAAGGGATAAAGGCTAATGTCGAAGGACAAGTTGCTATGTTTGCACAAATGCAAGAGATGGTTGCTGATACACTACTTACTTCTTTAACTCAAACATTTGCAATTATAGGAATTTTGATGTTCTTTGTTATACGAAGCATTAAATTACTATCTGTTTTTCTGATTCCAAACCTTTTACCATTAATGATATCTCTTGGTTTTATGGGATGGATGGGAATCTCGATAGATGTGGGTATTGCGGTGGCTTCAGTTGTAGTACTTGGACTCGCTGTTGATGATACGGTTTATTTTTTCAACAAATACAAAGAAACAAGAAAATTAGGTTTATCCGCTACTCAAACATTTGATTATATTTTGGAGCATTCGGGAAGTGCAATGGTTTTTACAACCGTAATCCTATCTGCTGCGTTTTCAGTCTTTTTGTTGAGTGATTTCACTCCAAATATTCATTTTGCCGTTATGACCATTTCAACTATGTTCCTTGCTTTACTAGCAGACTTACTACTGACACCGGCTTTACTAAATGTAATGGATAAATTATCATTAGACAGAAGAAAGGAAATAAGATGATAAACTTTAAAGAAAGTGAAATAATAGAAGATGAGATAGAAGAAGCATATGATTATACAAATGAAGAGCCTCTTTGTGATGAGGGGCAAGATGAGTATGATGCAAATGATGAAGAACGAGAGCAATGCGACTAGATAATTACCTTCTAGAAAAAGAGTTTGTTGATAGTAGAAACAAAGCTCAGAGCATTATTAAAGAAGGTCTTGTCAGTGTTAATGAGAAGTGTATTACAAAGAGTTCTTTGAAGATAGAAGAGGGTGATGAGGTTACTGTACAAGAGTATAAAAAGTATGTCTCGCGTGCGGCACATAAGCTTGAAGAGTTTTTGATTGAACTAGACTTAGATGTTTCAAGTAGAGTGGCATTAGATATAGGTTCATCAACAGGTGGTTTTACTCAAGTACTTTTACAAAGAAATGTAAGTGAGGTAAGTGCAGTAGATGTAGGAACTGACCAACTTCATAAATCACTAAGAGACGATAGTCGTGTTTATGTTTATGAGAACTGCGACATAAGAAAATTTGAGTCACAAAAAAAGTTTGACCTCGTCGTGAGTGATGTCGCGTTTATATCTCTTTTACACATTCTTAATGATGTAGACAGACTTGCAACTGATGACATAATACTTCTGTTTAAACCACAGTTTGAAGTTGGACGTGAAGTTAAGCGCGATAAAAATGGTGTTGTTCTTGATAAAAAAGCTATATTAAACACAATGCAAAAGTTTGAAGATGCATGTGAACTGAAGGCATGGACTTTAGTGCAAAAGTCACCTTCAAAACTCATGGGAAAAGAGGGAAATTTAGAATACTGCTACTACTTTAAAAAGTAATTAAAAGAGATTCATAAATGATGAAACTACTTAAAATAACATTTTTAATACTTACTATAATGAACCCTTTAATCAAGACCAGCTACAGTTTCTTTTGTGATTTCACTTGTAAATAAATTAAAGTATTCAATTACTACTTCAGAATCTACTTTATCATAAGTATTTGATGTGAATAGTTCTTATTTATTTATATTTAGTCAGTCCTCAAAAACCAAATAACTCCCTAAATTAAGTAATTCGAAGCCTATAATTAGCTATAATTTCAACAACAAAAACACTCGTAAAAACTTCAAATCTCTATAATAGGACAATCATATTGTCGAAAAAATCGCAGAAAAATCTAAGTGATGAATCTATTGTTGAGCACTGGAAACAGAATCCTTACTTTCAATACTTCTGTGGATTGAATGTTTATCAAGCTTCTGGCTACATACAAGCAGATGAAACAACACTACAAGTTTTAAATGAAAAGAATAAGAGTACTAAGAGTAAATCCTATATCTGGTTAAAAGCATCGACTGATATACACCCTATAGTATTAATGCATTATGCCTTTGAACATATGCTTCATAATAAGATTGACCCTGTGGCTTTTTCAAGTATAATGGATAAAATGAGTAAATATATGCAAAATGATAATGATGTTGATGAAGACTCTATGGAGTATATTTCTACCCACCCAAAAACAATCCTAAGAACCCAAAGAGCAAAGCTATATAGTGAATGTTTTAAAAAAGGGGATTTAGAATGTGAGGCTGTTAAAACTGCATTTTAAAATGATTGAAAACATAGAAGCTTCTAACTCGTAACTTGTTATAATACGGAATGAATCGTATAAAGAACTCCACAGCAATAGCCATAGGTGGTTTTGATGGTATGCACATAGGTCATCAGGCACTCTTTAGAGAACTTGGAGAATGTGGAACTATCGTTGTTATAGAAACAGGGTATGCCAATCTTACTCCAAAACATTATCGTGAAAGATTTTCCGAACATAGCATACTTTATCTAGAACTTGAAGATATTCGCCATCTTGATGGAGATGGGTTTATAGACCTTTTAAAGTCAAATTTCCCTCAGTTAAGTAAAATAGTTGTTGGTTATGATTTTCATTTTGGAAAAGATAGAAAGTACTCTTATGATGATTTAAAAACTATGTTTGATGGAGAGGTAGTTGTTGTTGATGAAGTAAAACACAACAAAGATTCAGTTCACTCGCATAAGATTCGTCAGAAACTCAGTATAGGTGATGTAAAAGGAGCTAATGAGTTTCTTGGACATAACCACACTATCTTAGGCAACCATATAAAAGGTCAAGGCATAGGTGCTAAAGAGTTAGTAGCTACGATAAACATTGAAGCAAAAGCATTTTTAATACCAAAAGAGGGTGTTTATGTATCACTTAGTCGCCTAGACGACGAAGAGCACTTTCATCCTTCTGTAAGTTTTATAGGTCACAGAGAGAGTACAGATGGAAGTTTTTCCATAGAATCACACATACTCGATGGAGAGATAATCTGTAAAGAAAAAGTAGAGATATCTTTTGTCGCATTTATCCGTGAGAACAAGAAGTTTGAGACACTGACAGAGCTCAAATATGCGATTAAAGCAGATATTAAAATAGCAAGTAAAGAGTTAAAATTTTTACAATTATAAAAGAGAGAACATGGAAAGAATATATTTAGAAGACAAAGAACCAATTCATTTTAAGTTTGAGCAAAATCAAGATGACTTCATCGTAGATGAGATAGTAAAAGAGTTTAAAGGAAGTGGAAACTTCACTATTTTACACATAAAAAAAGTTGAGATTACTACCTGGGATATGATAGCGGCTTTTGCTGATTTTCTGAACATAAATGCAGAGAAAGTAGGTTACGGGGGACTTAAAGATAAGCATGCGACAACTACTCAGTATATCTCTATAGAGTCTAGATATGAAAAAGAGCTCAAAAAATTTAAACATCCACAGATCAAGATAATTAGATGGACAAGAGATTCTCACTCTATTCGTATGGGAGATTTAGTTGGAAACAGATTTAGCATAAATCTTTTTGAAATAGATCAAATTCAAGCGGGACAGATTGAAAAACTCGCACGAAAAAGTGAAAAGCTTGGCCTTCCAAACTACTTTGGTTACCAGCGTTTTGGTCGTGATGAAGATTCAGTTGAACAGGCTAAAAAGATGATAGCAGGAGATATTCACATAGAAGACTCTAAAATCAAAAAGTTTTTAATCTCCATATATCAAAGTGACCGTTTTAACCAATGGTTATGCGAACGTGTAATGATGAGTAGAGAGAAAAATAATGGAAAGTTTCTTCTTTTAGACGGTGACTTATATCAAGATAAAGATGGAAAGTTGTTCACTCCAAAGACACCACAACTTCGAGATTTTGAAGCTAAAAAAGTAGTGCCTACTGGACTTCTTTGTGGTCGTGGCGTTTACCGTGCGCGTGATGAAGCCGGAGAAATAGAATCAAAGTACGACGATGGATTTTTATATGAAAAAGGTCTGAGACGTGCGGCGATAATATTTCCAAAAGATATAGAGATGAAGTATGATAACAAGTTCGACAAAATGAGCATCGCGTTTACACTTCCAAAAGGTTCTTATGCGACTGTATTTTTAGAAAACATTGCCTCAAAAATGTTTAAGGCTAAGAAGATAAAAAAGAAACCTCAAAAAGATAATAGACCTCAAAAGGCACTTGGAAAGTCAGCTTTTTAGGTTTTACTACCATTCCTCTTGATTATTTAACTCTGAATCATCATAAGGGTCCATATGTATAAGTACATGGGTTTTTTTGTTTTTAAAGTGATTTTGAAGTTGAAGTTCTATTTTGTCTGAAATAACATGTGCATCATAGAGTGATATGCTTACATTAAAAACAGCATGAACAGAAATAAATATATGTGAGCCGGCTTCTCTTGTTTGAAGAAAATGGTAGTTCTTAATAATAGGCTCATTTTCTAAAATATTTTTTATACTATTTATATCTTCTTCATCCAAAGCCGCATCAAGAAGCATCATAAGCCCCTCTTTTATGATAGGAACAGCAGAATAAACCATATAAATTGCAATAGCAATACCGAGAATAGGGTCTATAAGTTGCTCTGTAGTGTAGTGAATAGCCGTTAACGCAAAAAGAACTGCTCCATTTGAGAAGAGGTCTGTTTTATAGTGAAGTGCGTCTGCTCTAATAACCATGTTGTTCGTTTTTTTTGCTACAAAGTTTAAAAATAGAACTAAAAACGCAGTGATAATAAAAGACACGATCATAACATAGACACTCTCACTCATATGTGAAATTACTTTAGGGTTCATTATCTTAGAAATTGCTTCATAGAATATAAATAGAGCAGACATTGAGATAACAGTACCTTCTATGACTGCGGCAAGGGGTTCTATTTTTGTACGACCAAAATGAAAATCTTTATCTGGATTTTTCTCAGATGTATGAAGTGCAAAGTAGTTAAAAAGAGATACAACAAGGTCTAAAAGACTATCAATTGCAGAGGCAATAACAGCGATGGAACCACTGAGCATACCAACAGTCATTTTCATTAAGACTAAAAGGGCAGCAACACTTGTCGAGATGACAGTTGCCTTTTTTTCTAAGCGCATTTAACTTCCTCTGTAGATTTGGATACAATTATATTAAAATAAATATATTATAGTGATTAAAATGAACCTTGAAGAACTTAGAATACAAAGACAAAAGTGGATGACTTGGAAAAATGTAGCTCCACTGAGAGAATCTGTAGATGCCTTAGCAGACGTTGCCACTACTGTAAAACTTGGTGATATTGTAAAAATATCAGGCAAATTCGATGAAACAAGCATAAGCAAAACGGCAAAGCTTTTAATGCCATGGAGAAAAGGCCCCTTCGAGATAGGCGAGACTTTTATAGACACAGAGTGGCAAAGTAATATAAAATATAATCTACTTCGTCCACATTTTAATTTAAAAGATAAGAGAGTTGCCGATATAGGCTGTAACAATGGTTACTATATGTTTCGTATGCAAGAGGATGAACCAAAATTATTAGTAGGTTTTGATCCATCACCTGTTTATAAAACTCAGTTTGATTTTATAAACCATTTTCTAAAAACTCCCATAGTGTATGAGCTCCTAGGAGTTGAGCATGTAGAGTTTTATGAAGAGAAGTTTGATACTATCTTCTGTCTTGGTGTTTTGTACCATAGAAGCGATCCTGTAGCCATGTTAAAACAACTTTTTAAAGGTCTTGATAAAAAAGGTGAGGTTATTCTCGACACTTTTTATATAGAGGGAGAAGAAGAGATGTGTTTGTGTCCAGAGTCTAGCTACTCCAAGATACCAAACATATACTTTGTCCCCACTATAAAAGCTTTAAAGAACTGGTGCTTAAGAGCGGGATTTTGTGAGTTTGAGGTATTAGAGACTTCAGTTACCCAAGCGAATGAGCAGAGAAAAACTGAGTGGATTGAGGGGCAGTCTTTAGAAGACTTTCTTGATCCTAACGATAGTACAAGAACAGTAGAGGGTTACCCCGCACCTGCAAGAGTATATGTACGACTAATAAAGGATAAAACATAATGGATGAAGAAGCACTAGACCCTCTCCAAGAGACGGAAGAAGAGAATAAAATGCTTTTTGTTAAAACTCATCAGAGAATTGATGAAGAATTAATGGGTGAAATAACTTTTCATGAACGTGGAAATGTAGAGGTAAAACTTGAAACAACAAGTGCAATGGTCGCAGATGACCTTGGTTTAGTTCATGGAGGATTTATCTTCTCTGCTGCTGATTATGCAGCAATGGTAGCGGTCAATGAACCCAATGTGGTACTTATCGGAAGTGAATGTCAGTTCCTTTCACCTGTCAAGTTTCATGATGAAGTGGTTTTTAAGGCGAAAGTTCGACATAAAGAGGGGAGAAAACGTAATGTTCATGTAAATGCATATGTGTATGATGTTAAAGTTTTCAGTGGAGAGTTTAAAACTGTCATAACAGAAGAACATGTTTTAAAACTTCAACTCCAAAAAGATGGTATCAAAAGTAAAGAGATAGCAGAAGAATTACCTTTGAGCACTGAGTAAAAAGACACCAAAATTCCTTTGGGGTTTTTCAATGGTGTTGATATTTTCAAATACAACATCTTTAAAACCACATTTTTTTACAAGATCACAAAGTTTATGTTCATCAAAACCAAAGTGAAAAACACCTGTGTTATCAGAATGAAAAGTTCCATCTTCACTCTCCAAATCTGCAATGGCTATGAAACCACCTTCTTTAATATTTTTATAAATAGTTGTAAAATATGCTTCTAAATCTTTTATGTGATGAAGTGTCATAGAGCTTACTAAACCATCAAATTGCATAATTAGAGGTTCCTCTATAATATCTTGACAATATGTTGTTATGCTGCACTCAGGAGTGTTTTTAAGTGCTACTTTTTCAAGCATCTTAGCAGATGTGTCAACCCCAAAAATTTTATTGACTTTTTTTGCTATTTCAAAACCAAGCAACCCAGTACCTATGCCAAAGTCTAGTATTTCCATTTTTGAATTTAATGCTATTTTTACATTGATAGCTTCTGCTATTTTTCTTGCACCTTGTACCTGCATATCACCTTTATCCCACTCATCTGCTCTTTTGTCAAAATGACTCATAATGTTTTTATCCAATAATCTGTATTCTTTTGTTCTTGTTTTATCGTTGTAGTGTTTCCATGACCTGGGTAAATAGTCTTGTCGTAATCAAGGAGTTTAAACCTCTCCAGCGAGTCTTTCATGTCTGCTGGGTTTGACATAGGGAAGTCAGTTCTTCCTATGCTTTGCTCGAAGATAAAGTCTCCACTAAACATAGCATCGCCTATCTCTATAGTTGAACATCCAGGACAGTGTCCGGGGAAATGACGAAACTTAACTTTTACACCATCAAAGTCAAGTTCCGTGTCGCCAATTATTTCTACATCGGGAAATGACGGTGGGAGGTCAGGCATCCATGAACTATCTTGTAGGAAGGGAATATCACCTTTAGGAGTATAAAGTAGTAAGCCTAAATCTTCTTGAAGTTCTGTATTTGACCAAACATGGTCAAAGTGTCCATGAGTGTTGAGTATGGCTACTGGGTTGGTAACATTGTTCTTGACCCATTGGGTCGCATTCATACCTGGGTCAATGATAAAATCTTTACCATCAATGGTCGCGATGTAACAGTTAGTCTGATAGGGTCCCATTGGTTGCACTTTAATCTGCATTATAATCTCTTTTTTAGTGTGATTATAGCATTATTAGCTTATGAATTTTTATAAAGAATTAGAGCTAATCTTAAAAGCTTCACAGCCTCAGAATAAAATTAAAATGTTTAGAAAGTTTTTTGAAGACTTTAAAAATGATGCACTCAAGATGAGTAAGACATATGAAGCAAAGTTTTTTGAAGAACCTTCATATAGTGAAGTGTGTACAGTGGTTCCCCCTCAAGATGTACCTAAACGCAGTAGCCTCACTCAAAAGGATGGACAGATAAACTTGATACATGCTATTGCACATATTGAGTATTCTGCCATCGACTTAGCACTTGATGGTGCCTATAGATTTGTCAACATGCCAAGAAAGTACTATTTGGACTGGTTAGAAGTAGCAAATGATGAGATACAACACTTTTTGATGCTAGAAGAAATTTTACACTCTCTGGGAGCTAGTTACGGTGATATAGAAGTACATAATGCACTCTTTGAAGCTTCCCAAAGAACAAATACTTTAGTTGAGAGAATGGCAGTGGTTCCAAGGTACTTAGAAGCGAATGGACTAGATGCGACACCAATGATACTTACAAAACTAAAGAAGCTCCCAAAAACTCCGATGATAGAAAAAATAATATCAGTTTTAAGTGTCATACTAGAAGAAGAAGTAGACCATGTTAAAAAAGGTGATACTTGGTTTAACTATGCTTGTGAAAAAGAGGGTTTATCTAAAGATGTTTACTTTGAAATTATAGATAAGTATTACCCTCAAGGATTTTTACGTCCTAAAAATATAAATACTGAGGCTAGAAAAGAAGCAGGATTTAGCTGTAAAGAGTTAAACTTTATGGCTAAAAAAGATGTTTGTTAAGACTTAAGTATTCCTTCCATAATACCGATATAGTTATATAAAAAAAGTAAAGGGAACATAATGCAAATCTCATCTAATATGACTCAGGCAAATCCTGTTGCAAATGAAAATGGTATAAAAAAAGTATTTACTGAAAAACTCACTAATGATCAAATTAGCGAATTAAAAGCAGAGGTGCAAAGAAGTACAAATGCTTATACATTCAAGGAAAATGCCGTACAACATAATATTTTTGGAGTGCAAGATAACTTTACAAAAGAGTATGAAGGTTTTACTAGCTTTTTAAAAGATATAGGTTACGAAGGTAAGCCAATAGCTGAGCTTTCTCAAAGTGAAGCTGCAGAGCTTGTAAGTGAAGATGGAATCTTTGGTATAAAGCAAACATCAGAACGTATAGCAAACTTTGTTATTAACGGTTCTGGAGGTGATGAAGATATGATGAGAGCAGGAAGAGAGGGAATGATAGAAGGTTTTAAAGAAGCCGAAGAATTATGGGGTGGTGAACTTCCCGAAATCTCTCAACAAACAATGCAGAAATCTATTGAAATGGTAGACAAAGCTATGCATGACTTAGGCTACTCTATATTAAACTCTGAGGCTTAAATTAAAAAATAGCTAATGGAGATTAAAGCACTACACTATAATGAGTTAGAATTACTTTTTTATTATGCAAAGGTAGAGATGTGGGATATTGAGAAGGTGCATATATTGGCCTTGTTCGAAGCTCACCCAGATGACTTTTTAGTAGCACATGAAGCTGAGAAACTTATAGGTTTTATACTAGCAATTAAGTACACCGATAACTTTGGGTTTATTAGTACATTTTTAGTTTTAAAAGAACATCGTGGCGAAGGTTATGGAAAAAATCTTTTTAATCATGCTCTGTCTCATCTCGAAGATAGACAAGTCGCTCTAGACAGTAATCAAAAAGATATTTATTTATACGAAGAATATGGCTTCAAAGCTTATTTTGATGTAGTTAATTACATGCATCTTAGTTTCAATAATAAAAAAGATGAAAGTAAAGTGAAATTTATTGAGTTGAGTGATGAAGTGTTTTTAGTAAAAAAAGATGTTTATATGAAATCAATTTTACAAAGTAAAGAAGTTCATTATAAATCTATAGTGAGAAACAATAAGATTTCTTCTTATGCCTTTTCCTATAAGTATATTGATGGATATAAAATATCCATAAATACAGACTGTATTGATGATGCTAAAGCTCTTTTTATATACTTAAGTAATGTCTATGCAGAAGGGACTAAAATATACATACAAGCGAGTAAATTAAACCAAGTTTTTATAGAACTAGTTAATTATTTTAGTATGAAAGAATATTCAAAAAGTACTAGAATGTATAATAAAGTTTTAGACTAGTTCTACATGGGTCATTAGCACTCTTTAATCTAAGAAAGTGTATTATTTCATTATATATATTTAAATAATAGATTTACAGGAGATTTCAATGAGCATATACAGAGAATATGACATACGTGGAATTTATGAAAAAGAGTTAAATGAAGAAAGTGTAGTTCGCATTGGATATGCTTTAGCATCTAAGATTTCAGGTGAATATGTATCTGTTGGATACGATGCACGTTCCCATTCTCCTATACTATTTGAATACCTCACTCGTGGTTTAAACGCAGGTGGAAAAAAAGTTCTCGATATGGGACTGGTTCCTACTCCTGTAAACTACTTTACAAATTATCATGATTGGGATGGTGCAACACCATCAGCTTCAGTCATGATAACAGGCTCACACAATCCAAGTGAATACAATGGTTTTAAAATAACAGTAGACAAAGCACCATTTTTTAGTGAAGACATTTATGCACTAGGTCGTGAATGTGACGTGATGGATATGCCAGTAGAAGTTAAATGCGATGTAACGAAGATAAACGCAGTAGAGAGATATATAAAGTTTTTGGTTTCAGAATTTCAGCATTTAAAAGGTATGGATACTCGCATAGTTTATGATTGTGGAAATGGTGTTGCCGGTGTTGTAACTGAAGATATTTTTGCTGCATTAGAACTAAATACAAAAGGTATCTATATAGATCCTGATGGCACTTTCCCAAACCACCATCCAGACCCTTCAGATGAGCATAACCTAGTAGATATCAAAAAACTTTTGACAGACGAAGGTGACATCGCGTTTGCCTATGATGGCGATGCAGACCGTATAGCGGTACTTACTCATAAAAACAATATTAAGGGCGATATGATGGCTCTTTTATATTCTATGAAAATGGATAAACCAACTGTTATAGGTGAGGTGAAATGTTCACAAGTGATGTATGATGAACTTGAACGCCGTGGTTGTAAAGCCATCATGTATAAAACAGGGCACTCGAACCTAAAAGTAAAGATGAGAGAGACAAATGCAGACCTAGCTTGTGAAGTAAGTGGCCATGTTTTCTTTAAAAATCGTTACTTCGGTTATGATGATGCTATCTATGCAACACTCAGAATGCTAGAACTCATGCATGATGGTATAGACTTAGATGCAGAACTTGCAAAGCTTCCTCTTGTGTACTCAACTGAAGAGTTAAAAGTAGAAACAACAGAAGCAGAAAAATTTAAAATTATTGACAGAGTTAAAGAGCTCCTGAAATCACCACCTGCAAGTTTCCCAAATATAAAAGATATAATAGATGTAGATGGAGTTCGTATAAACTTTGAAAAAGGATGGGGATTGGTGAGAGCTAGTAACACGACACCAGTTCTAGTGACACGTTTTGAATCAACTGATCAAAACGAAGCTAAAGTTTATGAAAAAGCTATTAATGAGCTTATAATAACTGCAAAAAAATCTCTATAAATTAAGGAAAAAATATGAAGACACAAACACTTTTAATGCCACTCGATATGCATTTACATCTTCGTGATGCTGTAATGTTGGAAAATGTTGCACCTCTTTCTGCTTACTCTTTTAGTGGAGCTATCGTTATGCCAAACCTTGTACCTCCTGTTGAGAATCGTGCAGATGTTATTGCTTATAAAGAACGTATTATGGCGGCTGTTCCAAATGACTACTTTGAACCATATATGACACTCTTTTATAAAAACTATGATAAAGCATTTTTAGAGTCAGTAGCTGATGACATCACGGCTATTAAACTTTATCCTGCTGGCATAACTACAAACTCAGAAGGTGGTGTTTCATCATTTGATATAGAAGAGATGAGACCTACACTTCAAGCTATGAGTGATATGGAAATTCCTTTATGTGTTCACGGTGAGACGGATGGTTTTGTGATGGATAGAGAAGCTGAGTTTATGTCAATTTATGAACTTTTAGCGACAAATTTCCCAAAACTAAAAATTATTATGGAACATATTACAACAAAAGAAGCTGTGGATATGTTAGATAAATTTGAGAACCTTTATGCGACTATAACAGTACATCACTTGATCTTAACACTTGATGATGTAGTTGGTGGTATGATGATGCCACATCTATTTTGTAAGCCAATAGCAAAGCGTCCTGAAGATTTAGATGCACTTCTTACAGTGGCCCTAGCAGCTCACCCAAAAGTGATGTTTGGTAGTGATTCTGCACCACATCCTCAGCATAAGAAAGAGTCTTGTGGTTGTGCAGCTGGTATTTTTACGGCTCCAATAGCACTACAACTTCTATGTGAAATATTTGAACAGTATGATAAACTAAATAATCTTCAAGCATTTGTGAGTGATAATGCACAGAATATATATGGGATTTGTCCTGAGTTTAAAGAAGTAGTACTTGAAAAACGTCCATTTGTAGTACCAGCAAACTATTCAGGTGTTGTTCCTATGTATGCAGGTGAGACAATTAACTGGGCGATAGAGAGTATTGATTAATATACTTCTTTTAGAAGATGACCCTCTTTTTGGAGAGACTCTTGTGGACTTACTAGAAGAGTCTTCTTATGAAGTCTCACATTTTACAAATGGTCAAGATGCTCTTGATGCTACTTTTGAGCGAAAGTTTGATATATACCTTCTAGATATCAATGTACCCCTAGTAGATGGTATTTCACTTTTGAGTGAGCTTCGTAGTGCAGATGATAATACTCCTACGATTTTTTTAACATCACATAAAGATAAAGCAATGTTAGAAAAAGGCTTTTCAAGTGGTTGTGATGATTACCTAAACAAACCTTTTGATTCTGATGAACTTCTTTTTCGGATTAAAGCACTTATTAAACGAAGCTCTTCTAGTATTCCTACAAGTATAGGTGATTTTACACATAATGTAATACATAAGAGCATCTCTTATAAAAGTAATCTATTAGAACTTTCAAATAAAGAGTACACACTCTTAGTCCTTTTACTCAAACATCAAAATGAGAATGTTCCAAAAGAACTGATATCAGACGCACTATGGACATCCGCTGAATCTATTAGCGATGGGGCAATTCGTGTGTATATCAATAGACTCAAACAAATTTTGCCAGAGATTAAAATAGAAAATATACGTGGTATAGGGTATAAACTTGTTTACTAGTTTTCGTGTCAATATTTTTATCTATTACTTCATAACTGTATTACTATTTTTAGGTTTTACTTATTACCTTTTAGCAATTTTAGAGATACAAAATATTTATGCTCTGTTTGTCATTGTTGTTTCTTTTATCTCTGTTTCTGCTTTATTGATGGTGCGTTTAGCAGTAAATCCTCTCCAAGAATATGTAGCAAATCTTCAAGAACTCTCAAAAGAGACACTTCATGAACTGAACCTTCCAATAAATACTATTATGACAAATACACAAATGATAAAAAAGAGTTTAGATGATGAGAAAAGTCTAAAAAGATTAGGACGTATCCAAAGTGCTTGTGAAATGCTTCAAGAACGCTATAATGAACTAGAATATATGATAAAAATGCAAAGCGAAGAGGGTGTCAAGGAGAAGTTTTTTCTTGATAAGCTCATAGAAGAGAGAGTTGCTTTTTTATGTAAAATTTATCCAAAAATTGATTTTTCACTTTCACTTGAGAGTTTAGAAATTTATACTGATAGAAAAGGTCTCGGAAAAGTTATTGACAATTTAATAGACAATGGTGTAAAATACTCACAAAATTCCAAAAAAATTGATATCCAACATCGAGGTAGCTCCCTTTTTATTAAAGATTATGGAAAAGGCATGGATGAGGTGGAAATCTTACATATATTTGAAAGTTATTATCAGTCAAATAAAAGTATGTTAGGCTTTGGAATCGGACTAAGCATGGTAAAACGATTTTGTGATAAAAATGGTGTTGAACTCCATTTTAAGTCCCAGCCCAAGCTTGGAACAACAGTAGAATTAAAATTTAATAAAATATAGGATGTATAAATGAACGAGACAAACATACTAGCATATGCAGAAAACTTACTTGATTATGGAGTGATGGGAATATTAGTGTTGATGAGTATAGTAACACTTTGGCTATTCATCGAGCGTATGATGTTTTATAAAAGTGTCAATGTCGATGATTATGAGTATAGAGACAATTTAGAGCTTGAACTTACTGATAATATAGGTGTTATAAGTGCGATAGCATCAAATGCACCCTATGTTGGTTTACTTGGTACCGTTGCTGGAATTATGATAACGTTTTATTCTATGGGTGATGCTGGTGCTGTAGATGCTAAGCAGATTATGGTCGGTCTAGCACTCGCTCTTAAAGCTACCGCAATGGGTCTTATAGTAGCCATGCCAGCTATTATGTCATATACAATTGCACTAAGAAAAGTTGAAAGACTTCTCACTAAGTATGATGTAACTCGAGAGATGAAAATAAATAATGTCAAAGTGTAAAAAACCCCCAAAGAGGTTTGATGAGATAAATGTCATTCCATTTATTGACATTATGCTTGTTCTTCTTGTTATGGTTTTAACAACTGCTACATTTATAAAGCAGGGTGTTATTCCCGTAGACTTACCAAATTCTTCATCAGTAGATAAAAAAGAGCTTAAGAAAGAGGTTACAATTTATGTAAACGCGAAAGGTGAGCTTTTCTTTGAAAAAGAGAATGTTAGTTTAGCTGTTTTAGAAGAAAAACTATCTTCAATAGAAAAAACACAGACAGTTGTACTTAGAAGCGACAAGGAGTCGCGTTTTCAAGACTTTGTAAGTGTTATGGGTATACTCAAAAAGCTTCGCCACGAGCAGCTTTATATTATTACTAAAGAGTAGTTAGTAACTACTCTCCATCAACTTAAACTCAAGGGTAAATTTCTTTTCTAGTTTTATATCCTTACTCTCTTCACTCTTTTTTAGCTCAGTATTAAATACTTTTTTTTCTACATCTTGGGCTTCATGAAAAAGTGAAGTTGCAATAAAAAAAAGTATCATAATAAGAACAACACTAGCATATAAAAGAACATAATTTTTAATATGTCCTGATTCGAATGGGTTTTGCAAGATAGACTCTCTTATAGTTTATGACAGTTTATCTTTTTTTGGTATACAACTTGCTATACTTTTTATATATATATATAATTTATAGGATAGGTATGCAAGTATTATTAGGCCCTGAACATACTATCTTTAAAGTAAAGGACTCCCAGGAAGATTATGGGGAGCTTTTAGAATATATAGAAGTAAATTTCAATGCAACTTATGTCAAAAAAAATGTTTTATATATTCCTGTCTCAGCTGCTAATAATAGGAATAAACGTATACTTTTGATGAAATGGCTTTACTCATACTACAAGAAAAATTCGTCAAATGTATCTAAAAAATTGAAATATGAGCTCACTAAACGACTAGAAAATCCTATACATCTTTATTTGCTTCCACAAGAAAATATCATAACAATTTCTGCAACATTCTATGAAAACTCTGTGTGCCAACTTGGTTTAAATGAAAGGAATGCCACGTGTGACTTATATTTGCATAAACACTTTCGGGGAGTTATAACTCTCATAAGTGAAAATTTTAATTTATATGATGTAAATGTAAGTGAATCAAAAAAGAAAGAACTTCTTAAAATATTTTTTAGTAAAACACAACTAGGTGGAGTAAATGTGAAGTTTCAATATGATGCTAATGCATTTAATTATTTTTTTAAAATGAGTAAAATAGATGAATTAGAAAAGGCATGTCGTATACTAAATGTTAAGAGTGAAGATTCTCTTCGTGATATAAAGAAAAACTATAAAAAACTCGCGAAAACATTTCATCCTGATATCTCTACACTCCATGAAACAACTAGTACAAAAAAATTTCAAATTCTTACAGATGCTTTTGAAATTCTTAAAAAATTCAAAGTATCTGTATAGATTGATTGAATTTATCTTTATTTTAGAACACTTACTATAGAATAGCTAAGTATTTAAAGAAATTATAATAGTGAGAAAATATGTCAAAAAAAATATTGGTAGTAGATGATGCAAGTTTAATAAGACATGTGGCTGCGAAAGCACTTAAAGAAGCTGGATTTGAAGCTGTTTTAGCTTCAAATGGACAAGAAGGATTAAATGTTCTAGAACAGCACGAGATAGATTTTATATTTTCAGATATAAATATGCCAATTATGTCTGGTATGGAAATGGTTCGTAGAGTTAGAAAAAATGATAAATATCGTTTTATTCCTATTGTAATGCTTACAACTGAGACAAAAATGGAACTACAAAATGAAGCAAAAGAACTTGGTGTTAAAGCATGGTTAGTTAAACCTTTTAATAAAGATAAGTTTCTATTAGTGTTAAGCAAGATACTTGGATAGCTAATGATTTTAGATAATTTAACTGCACTAACAATATATGAAGTTGAAACACTACAAGATATTTTTATTCTAGCCTTAAAAGAACAGGAAAATATTTTATTAGATATGGCAAAAATAGATAAAATAGATATCGTCGGTATTCAATTACTTCTTTCCATGGTCAGTACTGTTAAAGCTTCACAAAAAACAATTAAATTGATAAATGTAAAGGACACTGTATTACAACAGATTAAGATATCCAATACTCAGATTGCTTTAGGATTAGACGTATGACTGAAGAATTAGAAATATTTTTAGAAGATTGTGATGATCAACTTCAGATGATGGAAGATGCTCTTGTTGATATGCAAAGTAATGGTGCGAGTGAAAGCACAATAGGAACAATCTTTAGAGCTGTACATACAATCAAAGGCAGTGCAGGAATGTTTGGTTTTGATGATATTGTGACATTTGCCCATACCGGTGAAAACCTTTTTGATAGTATCCGTCAAGGTGATGTAGGAGTTTGTGAGGAGATGATCTCTTTATTTCTTTTATGCAAAGATCACATGGAGGTATTAATTAATCTTCTTACTGAGGACAAAGAGTTAAGTGCTGCCCAAAAAGAAGTTGGCCATAATTTAATTCAACGTCTAGAAGGATACCTTCCTAGAGCTCAGATAAAAGAAGAAAATATCGAAGATATTCCAAGTACTATAGTGATAGAAGCAGCTAAATGGCATATATCTATTAGATTTCACAAAGATTTTTTCACTACCGGTATGAGTATAAACTCTGTTTTTAAATTTTTTAATAAGGTTGGAAAAGTTTTAAAAATCCAACCCATAATTTATAACATTCCTAGTATAGAGGATATCAATCCTCTTCATCCTTATATTGGCTTCGAAGTATGTCTTTTGGCAGATTTAAGTAAGTCTGAGGTTGAAGATATTTTTGAATTTATTCAAGAAGATGTAGATTTATACATTTTTTTATGTGATGATAGCGATGAATATAATACTCTTGTCTCTATACGTAAGGAACCTGAACTCAAGAATGAACTTATAAATGCAAAATTTATAGATGAAGATACTTTAATAGAACCAGAGTTGATAATTCCTACTGTAGAGGAAAAAGAAGAGATAGTTCTCAATCAAAAAGAAGAAGAGATAGTTCTCAATCAAAAAGAAGAAGAGATAGTTCTCAATCAAAAAGAAGAAGAGATAGTTCTTAATCAAAAAGAAGAAGAAGAGATAGTTCTCAATCAAAAAGAAGAAGAAGAGATAGTTCTCAATAAAAAAGAAGAAAGTAGTGAACCAAAGAAAAAAGCAGTTTCTTCTCTGAGAGTTGATTCTTCTAAGATTGATATACTTATAAACTATATGAGTGAGATATCCATAACTAATTCTAGAATATTAACTCTAATAGATGATGAAGGTTCTGAAATTGGGGAAACTGTAATTCATATGAAACAGCTTTTAGAGTTTGTTAGTGATGGAATCATGGATATGAGAATGGTGAAAGTAGGAGACTCTTTTAATAAGTTTCGTAGAATCGTAAGTGATACCGCTAAAAAGATTGGTAAAGATGTAGACTTTGTTATCAGTGGTGAAGACACGGAACTTGATAAAACAGTTGTTGAACGTATTTCAGACCCTTTACTCCATATGTTACGAAATTCAATAGACCATGGTGTTGAACTTCCAGAAGATAGAGTAGCTTGTGGAAAACCTGCTCAGGGTAGAGTAGACTTAAGAGCATATCAAGACTCCGGTACAATTGTCATTGAGATTGAAGATAATGGCAAGGGATTAGATAGAGATAGGATTCTGGCTAAGGCTATTGAAAATGGATCAGTTAAAAAGAACAATAACCTTAGCGATTCAGAGATATATAAGTTGATTTTTTCAGCTGGTTTATCTACTGCAGAAACAGTTTCAGCTATATCTGGACGTGGTGTTGGCATGGATGTTGTAAAAAGAAATATTGAGGATTTACGGGGCAGTGTAGAAATAGAATCAACTATTGGCCAAGGTAGTAAAATCACTATACGATTACCATTGACCTTAGCAGTTATTGACGGTTTTTTGCTTCAAGTAGGTGACACAAAGTACATTATACCTTTAGAAAATATTAAAGAATGTATTGAACTTACAACAATAGAGCAGGAAAGCTTAAATGGTAATGAGTTTATTAATGTTCGAGGTGAAGTACTTCCTCTTTTAGATATACGACTTCTTTTAGGCGAAAATAAAAGTATTACAGAAAGACAGAATATCGTTATTGTATACTTTGGAAAGAAAATAGTAGGTCTCTTAGTGGATGAGTTATTAGGTGAACATCAGACAGTTATAAAGTCGTTAGGCATAGTTTTTGATCAATTATCTGGTATTAGTGGTGCTTCTGTACTTGGTAGTGGCGAGATAGCTCTTATCTTTGATGTAGCAAGATTGATTGAGTTACGAAATGAAGGATAGCAACATGGAGTTAGACTTAGATACAGAGATGAATCTTGATGATATGGATGATGATCTCTTAGTAATTGGTGATTCTCAGCAGTATTTATTTTTTATATTAGCTGGAGATATATACGCAATTGATGTAAATAATATAAGTGAGATGATAGAGTATCAAGCCATAACTAAAGTTCCACTAATGCTTCCTTATATTAAAGGGGTTACTAATGTTAGAGGGAAAATTATTACAGTTTTAGATTTACGTGAACGTTTCGGATTAGGTGAAACAAAATTAAACTATAAAACATCTTTAGTGATTACTAATAATATCGCTCTTATCATTGATGAAGTACATGAAGTAACAAGTGTTGAAGAAAGTAATCTTAAAGAGTCAATAAATTTTGGTGTAAAAATTGAGCGAAGATTCGTTAAAAATATGGCGAGCTATAATAACACACATATTGTAATTTTAGATTGTGATGAAGTTTTAAATATTAAAGAAATATCTCAAAAAAGAGCTAGCAAATGAATCAAAGTATATTAGAGGATGAGTTTTTTGAAAGTGAAGAAGAGAATGAAGAGTATGAGCTTGACCTCTTTAAGCTTGTATCCACGGACTCAAATGATTTAAATCAGTATTTAGTGTTTAATGGCTCTAACTTTGAATGGTATGCAATGAATGTAGTCAATATTGAAGAAGTAGTAGTCTTTAATAAAGAAATTGAAATCGCAACAAATAATGATGAATCGAATGTAGTTTGTGGAACTGCTAATCTTCGAGATGAAATGACTACATTGATTTACTTTGATGATTGGTACGGGAATGAGCGTCTTGATGATAGTGAATATCAACTTATAATACTTACGAATTATGGAGGGCATAAGTTAGGAATTATTGTTAAAGAAGTGTCGACTATAAATATTATAGATTCTAGTGATATGACAGAAAACTCTACAAATAATTATAAATCTACATTTATTGCGAAGGTAATAATAGAAATGGAAGAAAGGATTTGTACTATTTATGATGGTGACCAAATGCTTTTAGATGTTTTTAATACTATAAAAGATGATGTAACATACAATTTCAATGCACTAGATATTAAAAATATACAAGATAAAGTAGTATATTTTGCTGATGATAGTCGTTGTGTTCGTAATTTAATTGAAAAATTATTTAAAAGTCTTTGTATATCATATAGGATATTTATTGATGGAGCAGAATTAATAAAGTATTTAAAGTCTCATCCTAATGAAAAAGTAGATCTATTTATTACTGATCTTGAGATGCCTCAAATGGGTGGACAAGAAGTAATATGTAATATTCGTAAATTCCCTATACACAAGAATATTCCCATTATGGTGCATACGAATATGTCTAATGAATCTATGGAAAGGGAAGTGATGGAAGCTGGAGGAAACGGTATTGTGAGTAAGATGGATACAGTGAATTTAGGAAATATTATAATTCAAGAGCTAACAAGATGAGTACGAGAAAGATAAGTAGCACAGAATATCAAAAGTTTCAAGAACTCATTTATAATGAGATTGGCATAACACTCAATGAGACTAAAATGTCGCTTATTGAGTCTCGTTTTTATAAAAGAATGCTTTATCATAATACTGAATGCTTTGAGGAGTATTATAATATATGCATGGCTGACTCTAGTGAAAAAACTCAGATGTTAGATATTATTACTACGAATGAGACTTATTTTTTCAGAGAAGAAGAACACTTTAGATTCTTAAAAGAGTATGTGCAAGAGTATGGTATGGAAAGTAAGCTTAGAATTTGGAGTGCTGCATCTTCAGTTGGTGTCGAAGCATATTCTATTGCAATGGTGTGCGATAATATACTTCCACCAAATAAATGGGAAATCATAGGAACAGATATAAATACAGATGTTATAAAAAAAGCTCGTATGAGACTTTATAATATTTCTTGGGCAGAGAAAATTCCTTCAGAGTTTAAGTTAAAGTACTGTCTCAAAGGTAAAGGAAAGTTCGAAGGCAAGTTCCTAATTACGAAAGAATTTGCAAAAAATGTTAAGTTTCAAATATCAAACTTAATGGAAACAAATAGTGATTTAGGTGTTTTTGATATTGTATTTTTACGTAATGTTCTTATTTACTTTAATACACAAACAAGACAAAAGGTACTAAAATCTATCATGGGAAATATGAGGATAGGAAGCTTACTTATTATAAGTCAAACGGAGAACTTAAATAGTTTGGATCTAGCTTGTTTAGAGCAAATTCATCCATCAATTTTTAAACGTATTTCATGAAATACGTTCTGCTAAAAAGGATAACTTATGTCAGATAAATTAATAACAGAAGAATTTTTAGATACTTATGAGGGCGATGTTATGTTTTTATCGCAAGATTTAGAAAATATTCGTAAAGATATTTTAAATTGTAATTTTTCAGAGGAGAAAAAGAATTTTCTCTCAGATAATATTACAGAAGTTCATGATGTTTTTTTATCTTCACGGTATACACAGCAAGTTGCACCAACTTTCATGGAATTTACTGATCTATTAAGTACTATTAATACTGATGAACTAGTAAAAAATAAAGATACAATGTCGTACCTTTACGATATTGTATCTGATATAAATGTTTATATAAATCAGTATTTTATAAGTAGAATTTTTAGTGATGTATATCTTTTTCAAGATTCCCTATATAATTCTATTAATTTCTTAAAATCGGCGTACTTATTGGATGTAGATAGTACTGATGCAGACGATGGAAGTGAGGTCTTGTTTTTTAATGACTAAAGTGTTTGTAATAGACGATTCGCTTACTGTCAGAAACGGTTTTAAAAATTTAATAGAGCAAATGGATGATATTGTTCTTTTGGGTGAAGCGGAAAATCCAATAGATGCAATAAAAAAGTTTAGCGAAGTAGGTTTACCTGACCTTTTTATATTGGATATTGAAATGCCTAAAATGGATGGCTTAACATTTTTGAAAAAAATTAATAGTCAAAGACCGACTCCTGTAATTATATGTTCTACACTTGTGGGTGCAGGTTCCAATAAACTTATTGAGTCTCTTAGATTAGGTGCTATCGATATAATTGAAAAGCCAAAAAGTAATGTTAATAAACTTTTTATTACTTATAAAGAAGAATTAATTGCCAAGATAAGAGTTGCAGTCAATGCAAATAATAACTATAGAGATGAAGTATTCGTTGAAAATAATGTAATAAAAAAAAATAATAATAATTCCCAAATACAAGCTGCTAAAATTATTGCTATTGGATCATCAACGGGAGGGGTGCAGGTCTTAGAAGAAATATTTACTCATCTAGATTTGAACCACCAAGCTATTGTTGTTGTCCAACATATCCCTAGAAGTTTCTCATTTTCATTAGCAAAACGATTAAATGAACTTTGTGAAAACAGTCTTGTTAAAGAGGCAGAAGATGGTGACATAGTCATGATGGGAACTATATATATAGCTCCTGGTGGTGTTCACTTAGAGGTTGAGAAAAGGGATCGTAAGTACTTCATAAGGCTTAAATATTTTCCAAAAGTAAATTCGCATCGTCCAAGTATTAATGTGTTTTTTAATTCAATTTCAAAGTCCGCTAGAACTAATGCCATAGGTTTTTTACTAACAGGCATGGGAAATGATGGGGCAAAAGGATTAAAAAATATGCTTGATAGCGGAGCAAATACTTATGTTCAGAATAAACAAACATCAGTTGTATATGGAATGGCAAAAATTGCATGGGATATGGGGAGTGCTAAGGAAGAACTCTCCATTTATGAGATAATTAAAGCTATTAATAAATATTAATAGCTTATATTTTTAGATAAAGTGTTAAATTTCCATGTGTTGTAGTAAAGTCAAAAGTGTTGTATTCTTGCATATGAAATATTTCTTCAGGGATTATAGAGGGGGGAGTTAGGTCTACATCTACACTCCACTCATTAAACTTAACAGCGATATTTCCAAGAACTATATTTGCAAATTCACATATAATATCTTGAACGATATCATCAATTTCATGAAATTCAGTTCTGAGTAACTCTTTAGATATAGCAAAGGAAAGAGAGTCTTCCGTCTGTATTGCAAAGTCTAAATTAAGATTACCTCTCATTTTTTGAAGAGCTATTAGACCACTTCTTTCTTTATACTTATCATTAATAGCGACTAGTTTAATATGGTCATGTATTACACGAGTATAAAGTGTTTTTAAAACAATAATAGTGTTTTTTATAACAGCATCTTGATCAATATCATCTACATCTTCATTAAGTTCTATACTTTCTTCTTCTTGTTCTTGATTAAATTTATTGAGCTCTTTATTCATTAGTTCTTCGCTCATAAATCCTTTAAGAATAAGTACTTCTCCAAAGTATACTTTTTCCTGCTTTTGTGTTTCTAAGATCTCATCAGTATCTATTTCTGATAGTAAGCCAAGTGATATTGCTATTTCTCCAAAAGGTTTATCTAGAGTTTGCTGTTTATTGTTAATCAGTTCCGCTTCCTTTGCAGTGAGTAATTTTTCTCTGACTGCAATTTGACCAAGAGAAAGATTTTTAGAATTCTGATAATCTACAGCCTCTGAAAGTTGTTCTGCAGTTAATTTTCCCTCATCAAGTAGGTGATGCCCAAAAAATTTAATTCCCATTACATTTCCTTTCTAAAAAGAGCACAAAGTTCTTCTTCATCAAAAGGTTTTTGAATAAAAGCGTTTGCACCAAGTTTCAATGCCTCAGAAACTTTTTGACTTGTCCCCATTGAACTTAACATGATTACTTTTACATCAGGGTTATCTTCTTTTATGCTTCTAAGAGCTTCAATTCCATCTTTTTCTGGCATTACAACATCAAGTAAAACTAAGTCTGGTTTAAATTCTTTAGCAATATCTGCAGCCTGATTTCCATCAAAGGCATCTTGAATTTCTATACCATCAATTCCAGCTTCTTTCAAAATTTTTTTCACCATAAAGTGTATTAATTTTGCATCATCGACTACTAATAGTTTCATATTATTCCTTTTTTATTTAATCAAATATATCAAATTCACGAAGATCAATATCACTTTCTTCGGCAGAAATTAATTTATCTGTAGTTGTGTTTAAACTTTTCGTGTTCATTTGATTCGCTAATTTAAGTGGCTTTTGATGTGTATTCGCTGTACTTGAAAGTGTAAAAAAGCTCATTTGATCATTTTGTTCACTTGCTTGAATACTAAGTTGTTCAGATGCAGTTAAAAGTTCTTGTGAAGATGTGGCATTAATTTGTGTTATTTTATCAAGTTCATTCATAGCTTGATTAATCTGTCCAATTCCAATGTCTTGTTCTTTAGCCGCAGTAGCAATCTGTTTTATAAGTTTTGCTGTCTCTTCTATTTTAGGGACTACACTTTTAATCATATCACCTGCTTCAACAGAGACTATAACACTCTCCTTAGTGATTTTACTAATCTGTGTCGCTGCTATTTGTGAGCGTTTAGCTAACTTACGAACTTCTGCCGCAACAACAGCAAAGCCTTTTCCATGTTGACCAGCACGAGCTGCTTCAATAGCAGCATTTAGTGCAAGAAGGTTTGTTTGGTAGGCTATGTCTTCTATAACTTGTATACGTGTTGCTATCGTCTGCATCGCATTCACTGTTTTTTCAACAGCATCTGCACCCTTTATTGATAGTGCAGCAGATGACTCTGCTATACTATTTGTTAAGTTTGCATTCTTTGAAGTTTCACTTACTGCACCACTCATTTCTTCAATAGCAGCTGTTGTCTCTTCTAGTGAAGATGCCTGTGAAATTGCACCACGAGAAATAGACTGACTCGATGAATTTACTTCTGATGAAGAGAGTTGCATCTGAGTTGAACCAATATTTATGCCTTCAATAATCTCTGAGAGTTTTTTAACTAGGTCATTGATAGAAGTTTTTACAATTTCAAAATCACCATGGTAATTACCTGTGATACGAGTTTCTAAATTACCTTTAGCGATATTATTTAAAGCTTTTCCAGATTCACTAAATAAATCTTCTATTGTTTGAGCAATATTATTTGTAGATTCTTTGAGTTCTGAGAAAAGCCCTTCGTACTCATTTTCTATTCTTGCTTTAAGGTTTCCGTTTGAAATTTCTTCCAAAACTTTAGTGATATCTTTTCCAATACGTTCTTCAAATGTATCCATTAAGTTGTTTATAGACTCTATAAATGTTCCAATTTGTGGATTTTCCGTTCTGGAAGATATTCTGTGGTTCATATAACCCGATTCTGCTTGCGCTAAAACACTTACAGCTTCATCTGTGCAAAGTGAGTCATTATTTAGCTCAGCTTGAATACTTTCAAGGTTACTATTTACCATTTTGGCTAAAAGACCGAACTCATCTTTTGAGTCGATATCTATCGGCTGAGTGTTGTCTTGTTCCCGGCGAACAAAAGCAAAATAAGAGGTAAGTCCTATTTTAAAGTTATGAAGTGAAGACGTGATACTTCTAGCTATATAAATAGGAATTAACAATGTGGTTAAAAATACAATTATCATTATAATTAGATAAGTATAATATTTTGAGTTAGCTTTTTCCATCTTATTTGTAGTTTCTGTTAAAAGGTAGTTAATAATATGATCATCAATATCTTTTAAAATATTGATTTTTTCTTGAAGAATGTTGAAGGATTCATCGCTATCAACACCAAAGTTTTTTGTTTTCTCAGTAGCTTTAACATAGAGTTTTTCAGCATCAGTTATATGTGATGATAAAACTTTTTGTTGATAAACAAGGACATTAGAATCATCTGTTCTTTTAAGAAAAGAGTTCATATATCTTTCTTCTTGCGCTTTTAGGGAAATTACCTGATCTTTCACACCGGTTGGATAAGCATCTTTAATTAGCACAAAATTAAGTACTGCTTCTTGAGCAGCAGCTCTTTCTTTTGCTAAAGCATAAGCACTGTATCCATTAAGTTCCATAGAGATTTTTGCATCTGTAGACATTTTAGCTATTTCAGCGATAGAGCTTAAAAATGCACCATTTATATTTGAGAAATAGTGCATAATATCGTTTAACTTAATGTTGTTATTTGTTACTTCAGGACGAACTATATTAAGCTGAGTTAGCTGACTCAGTGTATCTTTTATTGTCGTACGAAATTTTGTTGTATAGTCATTCATATTTAATGTGTCTACATATTCTTTAAAAGAAAGGAGTTCTTCATTTACATGCATCCTATCTACATGTAGTGCTCGAGTAAATTGTTTCCCGTTTGTAGCAAGAAAACCAGTAGTAACACTTCGTTCAGTCTGTATAGCATGCACCAATGAACTCATTTTTGTAGTTAGGTGAACAATTTTAGTAATACCATGCATATTCATTTTCTCGTCATAACTCTGTATAATGAGAGAACTAGAGAAGTAGACTAGTCCGATCAAAGGGACTACTTCCAATAGTAACATTTTTATTTTTATTGATATATCGTTGTATCTAATCATTTCAATTCCTGTCTTTTATGTAATTTGGTAATAAGTTTAGCTAAAATATTATATGTTATGCTAATAAATAAGTATAAATTATAATATTTAAGATTTTTTGTGAATAATTACTTTATTTCTACCTGTTTCTTTAGCTTCATAGAGTGCTTTATCTGATAAAGTTAGCATATCTTCAAGAGAACAAGCGTTACCATAATATAATCCTATTGAAACAGTGTAAGAGATAGTTGCCCCTGAAACAGATAAAATATTTGATTCAAAAGCGGCACGGATATCTTCAAATTTATTTAAAGCTTTTTCTTCTGATATATCATCAAGGAGTATACAAAACTCTTCTCCACCAAATCTAGCAATTAGGTCACTACTTCGCAAATGTTTTTTTAGAATATTAGCGACTTCTTTAATTGCAACATCACCAATATCATGTCCATATGTATCATTTATTTTTTTAAAGAAGTCTATATCAATAGTTGCAACAGCAATGGAGAGACTTTTACGTTTTGTTTTTTCTAAAATTGGAATACCACTTTCAAAGAAAAAACGACGATTGTATAATCCTGTTAAAAAATCTTTACTTGCTGTTTCTTTGCTTTGTCTAAAGAGATCAATTAGTTCAAGATTCACATTAATACGAAGAGAAAACTCTTCATGTGTATAGGGTTTTTTTATAAAATCATTGGCTCCATGACGTAGGAATTTACTGGCGATAATAGGATCGTTACTACCACTCAGTGCTATAATAGAAAGTTTATCTTTACTATAGATTTGACGAAGTTCCATAGTTAGTTCCATACCATCCATATCAGGCAGCGAATAATCAGTAATTACAAGAGGAATGTATTGTTCACTAGTTCGTAGAATTTCTATCGCTTCTTTAGCACTTTTTGCTTCTAGTACACAAAGATTTAATTTTTCTAAACTTAATTTTGTTAATAAACGTAAAGACTTAGAAGCATCGATAATTAATACATGTGCATCATAATTTTTAAGAATACGTTTCGCGATAGTAACAATGTAGTCAAGACTCTGAGGGTTACTTTTAGTAATATATTCCATAATATTTTTTTTGAGGATTATATTTTTACTGGCATTACTTATGCCTCCCGTTAAAACAACTACTGGCACATCTTGTTCAGTTAAGAGGTCAATGACCTCTCCATTTTGAGCATCCGGAAGTGTGACATCTAAAATTGCAATGTGAAATCTGTGTTTTTGTACAATCTCTTGTGTTTGAGCATAAGACTCTGTAAAAATGAGATCTGCATCAATTTCTTGACATTCATCAAGGGCTTTTTTAACCATACTTCGCACAACTTTGCTGTCATCAACAATTAGAATTTTTTTTCGAGTGTTTTTCATATAATCTATTATCCATTAAAGCAGTATTAGGGAATAGTATAACTGTTAAGTTGATTAATGTCAATAAATCTGACTATAATGGGAGAAGTTTTAATCTTTCTCTTTAAAGTTATAATACTTTTTGTTTAAATATTTTGATACATCTAAGGCTTCATCATCAAACCAACCTACATCATTTCCAAATGCACATGCCGTTACTGAATTGTGGAGTTTTACAAAGTTCTTTGATTTGTCTTTTCTCTTGGAAAAATCATCCTCAATATGACATGCCATACAATTTGCCTCTGCAAAAAGTTCTTTTCCTATAGTGTCATTTGCTAGTATCATTGTCGCAAAATGAAAGTAAATGAAAATAATGATTTTTAGTGGCATAATAAGCTCCAGAAATTTCATTTATTATTGATATAGTATTGCTTATTAGCTTAAATGATTATTTGTAACAAAACTTAGTTATAATAAGAAAATTTAATATTTTTTAAAGGTTAAAGACAATAGTATGAATAAATATTCACAAATTTCAAATTATTTACAGCATTTTTTAAATGATGAAGTAAAGAAAACAGGTATCAAAAAAGTTGTACTTGGTTTGAGTGGTGGACTTGACTCTGCAGTAGTTGCAGTTTTGGCACATAAGGTATTTGGAAATGATTTACTTTGTGTTAAAATGCCTTCACATTATTCTTCTCAGAGTTCATTGGATGATGCAGATACATTATGTAAAGACTTTTCATTAAATATAGAAACAGCTTCAATAGAGCCTTTGTTAAAAGCCTATGAAGATATGAATCCGAAGTTAGATAATCTTAGAAAAGGAAATTTTTCGTCTCGAATGAGAATGTCTACTCTCTTTGATATTTCTGCTCGTGAAAATGCTTTAGTTCTAGGAACAAGTAATAAAAGTGAACTTATGCTTGGTTATGGTACTTTATATGGAGATCTTTCTTCTGCTATAAATCCCATTGGAGATTTGTATAAAAGTGAGGTCTTTGAACTTGCAGAGTATTTAAATGTCAGTCAGTGTATTATCTCTAAACCACCATCTGCTGATTTATGGGATGGACAAAGTGATGAAGATGATTTGGGCTATACATATGCCCAGTTAGATAAAGCGATGAAGCTTTATGTAGAAGATAGACATACTCGTGATGAAATAGTTAAAATAGGTGTTGATGCAAATATGCTAGACATGATAATAAAAAGAATTTTTAGAAATCACTTTAAGCGTAAAATGCCAGTGATCGCAAAATTAACATCAAGGACACTAAACCATGATTTTAATTATCCAAGAGATATAACTTTATAAAGGAAATATTATGAAAATACCATTTAATAAGTACGAAAGTAGCCGAGATGCACACTCAAATGTAAGTGATGCACTTGATGGCGAAGAGGTAAACCAAGTAGAACAATTAGAAGTAGAATTTGCTGAGTATACAGGATCAGAGTATGCTCTTGCAACTTCTCATGGTACTTCGGCATTGCATCTTGCAATGCTTGCACTTGACTTAAAACGCGGAGATAAGGTTGTATGTTGTGTAAATGCACATCCTAATGTTCCTGAAGTTGTACGTCATTTTGATGCAGAACCAGTTTTTATTGACATTGATGAAGCAAGTTATAACATTGACCTTGATAAACTAGAAGCATATCTCGAAGACAATAAGTCAAAAAAACTTAAAGCAGTTATCATTACACATTTAGGTGGTTTAAGTGTTGATTTAGACAGAGTATATAATATGGCAAAAATCTATAAGGTGAAAATTGTAGAAGATGCATGTGATGCATTAGGAGCTACATATAATGGTGAAAAGATAGGTTCTAATGGCGCAGACATAGTCTGTTTTAACTTTTCCCCATATATGAAGAAAAATATCTGTACTGGTGGTATGCTGGTAACAAATAACGAAGAGATTATTGATAGGGCAAGACTCTTAGCAAACCATGCAATAGTACGTGATGAAAATGCTCTGGAATATATTTATAATGTTGTAGATATTGGAAATGATTACTCTATGAGTGAGTTAAACGCAGCTTACATAAGAGCGATTGTGGCTGAACAAGATAATAAAATTTCAAGACAACAAGCGATAGCCGCGATTTATACTAAAGCTCTAGAAAATATTGATCACATTACAGTGCCACAACTTTTTAGAGATGAGAATCCTTTTTCTTTATATGTTATTAAAGTTGATAAAAATAGAGATTCATTTGCTGTAGAATTAAATAAAAATGGGATTGGAACAGGCTTACATTATATACCAATACATTTACTTACATATTATAAGGCTAAATACTCTTTACGTGTTAATGATTTTCCAGTTGCACTTCGTGCATATCAACAAGTTTTATCACTTCCAATTTACTCGAGTATGAGTGATTCAGATGTTAAAACAGTTGTTGATAAGATCAAAAAAATAGCAAAAACAAGAGTATAAATTCTCTTGAAAAAGTCTTTCGTATTTTGGGTTGAAGAATATTTCTACAATCCAAACCTTTTTCAGAAAATAGTTTCATCTATATTATCCCCTATTAGTTTTTTATATTGCATTATGATGTTTCTTCGTTTTAAAATTCAAACAGAAGAAGACTTCGGCATAAAAATTATAAGTGTTGGAAATTTAAATGTCGGAGGAAGTGGAAAAACACCACTTGTAACGGCTTTATCTTTAAAGTATGAAAATGCAGCAATAATTTTACGTGGCTATGGTCGTGAGTCTAAAGGCTTGCATATCGTCAAAGACTTTGACAATATACTTTGTGATGTGAAAACCAGCGGCGATGAAGCTATGATATATGCTAAATTAGTTAAAAATGCCATAGTCATAGTAAGTGAAGATAGAAAAATAGCTATACGACGAGCCAAAGAGATGGGTGCAGAGATAGTATTCTTAGACGATGGATACTCAAAGCACTCTATAAAAAAACTAGATTTACTTATAGAAGTAAATAGTGAAAATAATTTTTGTTTACCTGCTGGACCATTTAGAGAAAGATTGTGGAAATCAAAAGAGTGTGTGATTTTAAGAGATGGCATTGACTGCAAACGTATAGTGAATCTCAAAGACGACACTAGTAAAATGTCTCTTGTAACAGCTATTGCTCGACCAGCACGTTTAGATGAGTACTTACCAGAAGTAGTCAGTAAAAACTACTTTGAAGATCATCATACATTTATTAAAAGTGAAATTGAAGATATTTTTAAAAGGGATGATTGTGATTCTTTGTTGGTGACATATAAAGATTTCGTGAAGTTAGAATCCTTTGGATTCCCACTATCGCTTTTAGATATGTATCTTGAAGTTACTGAAGATGTTTTTATAGCTATTGATGATTACATCTCTTTAAAGTAAGTTTAAAACAAAATATAATTCAATCTAGGAAAAAAAAATGAAAAGAAATATAGCAATGGGTGTAATGACCTTCATTAGTTCCATATCATTGAGTGGGGCAGATGATTTAAGTAGTATGTTTAGTAAGGGTAAAGCAAGCGGTGAGATTCGTGCATTTTATATAGATAGACAATATCAAGGTTCTTCGGGAGTAGATACTCATCGTAATGCAACTGCCCTTGGTGGACACTTAAAGTTTGAAACAGCAGACTATAAAGGTCTGAGTTTTGCAAGTGCATTTTACACAACAAATGAGATTCCAGTATTAAACTATACAGATAAAGACCCAACACTTTTTGGAATAAACAATGAGTCATACTCAATGCTTGGTGAAGCATATATAAAATATAAGTATGAAAAAACTACCTTTAAAGGTGGTCGCCAAAAACTCAACACTCCAATGGCTGGTTCTGATGATGTTAGAATGATACACAACCTATTTAATGCATATTTAGTAGTAAATAAAGATATTCCAAATACAACTTTAGTAGTTGGGCATATAAATGGTTTTGCTCAAGGTACATTTGGTGGTGTATATAACCCTGCACAAGATAATGAGAACTCACTTCTTGCAGTTACTTCAGGTTACTCGGCAGTAGATACTAAAAATCAGACTGGAAAATTTTTAAATATGGGTGGCTATGCAATAGGTCAAGATACAGCAGGTGTTTCAGTCGCTTCAGCTACTTATAAAGATGGGGCCTTTAAAGCACAACTTTGGGATTATTATGCATACGATATGGTAAATATAGTGTATGGACAAGTAGACTACTCTTGGACTTGTTTATTAAGTGATAAAGTACATCCTTATGTATCTGGACAAATCATAAGTGAAAATGGTGTTGGTGATAATTTAGTTGGAGACGTAAATGGATTATATGGAGGAGTGATGTTTGGTGCTAAAGTGGAAAACTTTAATGCTCATATAGCATACTCTCAAACAACTGAGAATAGTGCAGGTGATTTAGCCGGTGGCAAAATTGGAACTGCAAATGCAATCATAACACCATGGGGTGGTAATCCATCTTATACTCACGGAATGGTTACTCGTCATCAATTTATTGCAGGTACAAAAACGAGTAAAGTTGCAGCTTCTTATAATTTTAAAGATCTAGGTGCTAATTTATCTACTAGTATATATTATATAGCATTTGAGATGCATGAACATAGTGGTTACGGGATTGCTCGAACGGCAACAGAACACGGTTTTCATATTAAGTACTCTCCTGTTTCTGTAGATAACTTATCATTACATCTTCGTGGAAACTTTCCACGAAAGTATTATGAAACAGCTACAGGTGATAAAGGTTGGGATGAATACAGAGTCATTGCTAACTACACTTTTTAAGGATAGAACATGAATAAAGAACTCGTTGAAAAAATTAAGTTAAATCCTGATTATCAAAAACTTGTAAAAACAAGAAGCAGTTTTGCAATAAAATTATCTATTTTGATACTCGTTGTCTATTTTAGTTTTATATTAACAATAGCATTTAATCCAACTCTATTAGCTACTCCCTTATTTTCAGACGGAGTAACAAGTATAGGAATTCCTATTGGAATTTCTGTTATTGTCTTGGCATTTATCCTTACAGGAATATATACTCGACGAGCAAATCATGAGTTTGATGATTTGACAAATAAAATTAAAAACACAATAAAAGAAGACTAATATGAATATAACAAGATCATTTTTATTTTTAATTCTAGGGTCGGTAGTGGTATTTGCATCTGGAACTATTGAAGGAGAGATAACTAAGCAATCTCTAAATATTTCGGCAATTGCGATGTTTGTCATCTTTGTTGGGGCTACACTTGGCATAACTTACTGGGCAGCAAAACGCACAAAAAGTCCCAAAGATTTTTACACGGCAGGTGGAGGTATTACAGGCCTTCAAAATGGTATGGCTATAGCTGGTGACTATATGTCTGCTGCTTCATTTTTAGGTATCTCTGGACTTGTGTATCTAAAAGGGTATGATGGACTCATCTACTCCATAGGGTTTTTAGTGGGTTGGCCTATTATTTTATTTATGATTGCTGAGCCTCTTCGTAACTTAGGTAAGTACTCGTTTGCAGATGTTGCATCATACAGACTTCGCCAAACACCGATTCGTATTCTCTCTGCATTTGGTTCTATCGCTACAGTTATTCTTTACCTTATTGCACAGATGGTTGGAAGCGGAAAGCTTATTCAACTTCTTTTTGGACTTGAGTATGAGATAGCTGTTATTTTAGTTGGTGTACTCATGATTTTATATGTTACATTTGGGGGAATGCTTGCCACCACATGGGTGCAAATTATTAAGGCATTTTTGCTTCTGTTGGGTGCTACCTTTATGGCATTAGCTGTTATGAGTTACTATGATTTTAGCTTTGAATCACTCTTTTCTCATGCGGTAGAACTAAAAGGTATAGAAATTATGAGTCCAGGAGGACTTGTAAGTGACCCTATATCTGCTATTTCTCTTGCAGTAGCACTTATGTTTGGTACAGCTGGTTTACCACACATACTTATGCGTTTTTTTACAGTTAGTGATGCAAAGGAAGCTAGAAAATCAGTTTTTTATGCGACAGGTTTCATAGGTTACTTCTATATGCTTACATTTATAATCGGTTTTGGTGCTATTGTAATGGTATATCAAAATCCAGAGTATTTAGATGTGGCAAAACAAGCGATAAATGGAGGAAGTCCAATCCTTGGTGGAAATAATATGGCAGCAATCCATCTTTCGCACGCAGTAGGTGGAAATCTTTTTCTTGGCTTTATCTCTGCAGTCGCATTTGCTACTATACTTGCTGTAGTTTCAGGGCTTACACTTGCAGGTGCGTCGGCAATTAGTCATGACCTCTATGCTTCAGTTATAAAAGATGGTGATGCTGATCATCACAAAGAGATGCAAGTATCTAAGATAGCGACAGTTGTACTTGGTATAGTAGCTATTATTATGGGGATTATGTTTGAAACGCAAAACATTGCATTTGTTGTTGGACTTGCGTTTGCTATTGCAGCCTCTGCTAATTTTCCTGTACTTATTCTTTCTATGTACTGGAAAAATCTTACAACAAGAGGTGCTGTTGTTGGAGGTTCTTTAGGACTTGCAACGGCGGTTGTTCTGGTGGTAGTTGGCCCTATTGTATGGGTAGATATTTTAGCAAATGCAGAAGCAATTTTTCCATATAAGTATCCAGCACTCTTTTCGGTAAGTGTTGCCTTTATCTCTATTTATCTCATTTCTATAACTGATAATAGTCAGTCTGCACAAAAAGAGCGCGAAGCTTTTGAAGCTCAGTTTATTAGAAGTCAGACAGGAATAGGCGCTGAAGGTGCTACTGAGCATTAACTAAATATTATATATTATATCTCGAAGGAGAGAATAATTTTCTCTTGATATAATTTTCTTAATTAATTAAAACAATAAGGACATCCACAATGTCAGAAAAACAAATCTTTCAACCAAATCCAGAGTTTTCAAAAAGTGCCAATATAGGTAGTATGGATGAGTATAATGCTCTTCAAAACCGAGCTATAAATGATTATGAAGGTTTTTGGGGAGATTTTGCAAAAGAAAAGCTTGATTGGATTGAACCATTTACTAATGTTTTAGATGAGTCAGAAGCTCCATTTGTAAAGTGGTTTGATGGCGGTAAGCTTAATGTATCTGCTCAGTGTATTGACCGACATTTAGATACTCGAAAAAACAAAGCTGCCATAATTTTTGAAGGTGATAGAGGTGATGTTGAAACTATTACTTATCTTGAGCTGTATAGAAATGTAAATCGTTTTGCAAATCTTTTAAAAGAAGACTTTGGAGTAAAAAAAGGTGATAGAGTTGTTATCTATATGCCTATGATCCCAGAAGCTGCATATGCAATGTTAGCTTGTGCAAGAATAGGGGCTATCCATTCTATAGTATTTGGTGGTTTCTCTTCTGCGGCACTTAAAGATAGAATAGAAGATGCAGATGCAAAAGTAGTTATAACTGCAGATGGTGCATTTCGTAAGAGTAAACCATATATGTTAAAACCTGTTGTTGATGCTGCATTAGAAGGTGACACACCGGTTGAAAAAGTTCTTGTTGTAGAGAGAAATAATGAAGATGTAACTTGGAAAGAGGGACGTGATTATTCTTACCACGAGCTTATTAAAAGCAAATCCTCTGAATGTGAAGCTGAAGTTATGGACTCAGAAGACCCACTATTTTTACTTTATACTTCAGGTTCTACGGGTAAACCAAAAGGTGTTCAGCACAATTCTGCTGGTTATATTTTATGGGCTCAGATGACTATGGAATGGGTATTTGATGTTAAAGAGAACGATACCTTTTGGTGTACAGCAGATGTTGGTTGGATTACAGGTCACACTTACATAGTTTATGGACCACTTGCAATGGGTGCGACAACACTGATGTTTGAAGGTGTTATTACATACCCAGATGCAGGACGTCCTTGGGCAATGGTTGAGAAACATAGAATTAATCAATTTTATACAGCTCCTACGGCTATTCGCGTTTTACATAAAATGGGTGAAGATGAACCTAAAAAATATGACCTGTCATCTCTAAAAGTTCTTGGAACTGTAGGTGAGCCGATAGACCCTCCTGCCTGGGGATGGTACTATGAAGAAGTTGGAAATTCTAAATGTGCAATCGTAGATACTTACTGGCAGACTGAAACTGGTGGGCATGTTATTTCACCACTTCCAGGTGCTACTCCTATTAAACCTGGTTGTGCAACACTTCCTGTTCCTGGGATAATTGCTGAGATTTTAGACCCAATAACTGGAGAGAAATCTGAAGTAGGGGAGACTGGTTATATGTGTATCAGCAAACCTTGGCCAGCACAGATTCGTAGCGTTTGGGGTGATAAAGAACGCTATGTTAAGTCATACTTTGGTGATGTTAAAAAAGATGGTAAAGCTGTTTACTTTACAGGTGACGGTGCAAGATATGACGAAGATGGATATATCACGATTACGGGTCGTACAGATGATGTTATAAATGTCTCCGGTCACCGTATGGGAACTGCTGAAGTTGAAGCAGTTATAAATGAAGATGAAAATGTGGCAGAGGTTGCAGTTGTGGGAAAACCACATGGTCTTAAAGGTGAATGTATCTTTGCATACATTGTACTTAAGTCCGATGATCATATTACAGATACAGCTGAGGAAGTAAAAGCTATCAATAATATTATAAAACAAGAGATTGGAACCATAGCTATGTGCGATCATATAGTTTTTGTACCAGGTTTACCAAAAACTCGTTCAGGTAAAATTATGCGTCGTATTCTAAGAGCTATTGCTAAGGGTGAAGAGATTACTCAAGATATATCAACACTTGAAGATCCAGCTATAGTTGCTAAAATAGAATCAATGGTTGAGTGCTAGTCTTTAAAAGATTAGAAATGTTATAATTTTGTAATTAAAAAATAGAGAGAAAATTATGGAATTATGTGTTGCACTTGATTTATCTACACAAGAAGAAAATCTAGCTTTAATTGAGAAGATTAAAGAACACGATGTCTGGCTAAAAGTCGGGCTTCGTACGTACATACGTGATGGCGAAGATTTTCTCAAAGCTATCAAACAAATCAACCCTGACTTTAAAATATTTTTAGACCTAAAACTTTATGATATTCCAAATACTATGGCTGATTCTGCTGAATCAATAATGGGACTCGGTGTTGATATGTTTAATGTTCATGCTAGTGCAGGTAAGAGAGCTATGCAGACTGTAATGGAGCGTTTGAGCTCATATAAGTCTCGTCCTATAGTTTTAGCTGTAACAGCTCTTACATCGTTTAGTGAAGATGAATTTCAAGATGTATATGAAAAAGGTATTGCAGACAAAGCTGACCAGTTTTCAAAAGATGCAATGGACAGTGGGCTTGATGGTGTTGTATGCTCGGCTTACGAATCAGCTTCAATCAAAGATATTACTTCTAAAGAGTTTATGACTCTAACTCCTGGCATAAGACCATTTGGTGAAGATGCTGGAGATCAAAAGAGAGTAGCTGACGTTGCATTTGCAAAAGAAGCTCGTGTTGACTTTATAGTTGTCGGTCGTCCTATTTATCAGTCTAAAAATCCTGCTGATGTAGTACAAAGGATTTTAGAACAACTTTAATCGTAATTATCCTGTTCTTTTATATTTATAATGACATATTTTAACTTTTTAAGCTAAGTATTATGAAATTATTACTATAATTACGTTCTTCAAATGGAGAAGTGGGAGAGTGGCCGAATCCATGCCCCTGCTAAGGGCACGTAGGAGCAATTCTACCGAGAGTTCGAATCTCTCCTTCTCCACCACCACATAGAATCCTATATTAGGGCCTTATAGCTACTTTATTACTACAAATAATCATATAAATTTACAAATTCTTTTGATATATGTATAATAGTAACAGCATCAAAAATTAAAACCCTGTGAGTGAATCTCCACTTTTTGTAGTTTACCCTCTTAATCTAAGTTAGACATATGCACCCCATGAAATATATTTAATCTATATTCTTATAGAGTATTTATCTTAGTGCCTAACTCACTAAAATAATGTTATATTGTGATCTAATTATAAAAAGGAGTAAATTAGGTCTTTAAATGCAACAGTAAAAGCAAGATGTGACATGTCTGTCTATTTTATAGGGGACATTCCAGTTTATATTTTACCTTAGTAGCCAGAGCTTTACTCTCTAGTTACTAAGGTAAATCTTATGTTGTGATAGGGTATATGACATAAATTAGTTATTATACCTTCGATAAATTTTCTTAAAACGAAAATGATAGTTTGACTGAGCATCAAGAAATTAAATTTTATGCACTATACTCGGATGTTCTTTTTTTGAGCTACACCTCTCATATAGTAAGCAATGCTTTAAAAAGCTATAATTAAAACAAGAAGAGTACTTTAGCATATTGATACACCCCTAAGACCAATTCTATTGTGTCTGTTTCACAGTCAGATAGCTAAACTAAAAATTTGAGTGGTAACTAAGTCGGATATTTCCAGACTGAATTTTATGAGGTGAAATTAGGTTTAGCGGCTATTCAGGTGAAGTTAAACTTCACCCTAACGAACTCTTGCCGTGAACGAAGTGAGGAAATACTCTTAGGGTGCTAAAACTAGGAGGTTCTTATGTTTAATTATATCGGAATTGATGTTTCAAAAGCGACCCTACAAGTTTATACCCCCATCAAAGATGAGAATATTAGTATAGAAAATAGTAAAAAAGCTTTAATATCTTTGTACTCTAAATTGAAAAAATCTTAAAAAAAAACATCGCTAATTTAGTCATTATTTTTGAACCTACAGGTTCTTATTCGGCATTATTAAAACGATTCTGTGCTGATAAAAACATATATGCTTTTATTATAAACCCAAGACAAAGTGCCAACTTTGCTAATCAAAGATTTAGAAAGATTGATAAATTACACCACAAGGGTAACATCCTTATCTTCAATCCACTTAACAAGTACTTGTTGCAGTAACTTTAAATCAATCGGCTTTGTTATAAAATCATCCATCCCATATTCAAAACATTTTTCTCTATCACCTCTCATTGCATTTGCCGTCATTGCGATGATTGGTATAGTTGTATAAATATCTCCAGCATCTCCACTTCTAATATTTCTTGTTGCTTCATAACCATCCATAACAGGCATTTGACAATCCATCAAAATAAACTCGTATGTTCCTGCTGGTGTTGCTTGTAAAATCTCTATAGCTTCTTTACCATTGTTGGCTATGTCAATCTCTATGCCAAACTCTTCTAATATAGCCTCGGCAACCATTTGATTTGTTTTGTTGTCTTCAACTAAAAGTAATTTAACCTCATTCTTATAATTTAAAGCTTGGGATTCAGCTTTATTTTGGACCATTTGAGAGTCTTCGTTGTACCCAACCTCTATTTGTATTCTAAATTTACTACCTACTCCTAGCTCACTTTGAACTTTTATATTTCCACCCATAAGTTCACATAATTTTTTCGCAATTGTAAGTCCTAAACCAGTACCACCAAATTCTCTTGTAGTAGATTTATCTGATTGAGAAAAAGAATTAAATAAACTATCAATCTTCTCTTGAGGAATACCAATGCCACTATCTTCAACTTCCACTATTAAGATGGCACTTGTTTCATTCTGCTTTTTTAAGCTTACATTAACTTTAACCTGACCTTTATGAGTAAATTTAAGAGAATTACTTACTAAATTATTCATTATTTGTCTTAACCTTGTGGGATCTGAAATAATTATATTTGCTGCTAGTTCGGACATATCAAGTATAAGTTCTAAACCTTTTTCTTCTGCTTTAAAATTCATAAGTTCTATGAATTCTCTAAGTTCATTATAAATATCAAATTCTATATTTTCAATATCTAATTTACCTGCTTCAATTTTACTAAAATCTAAAATATCATTAATAAGACTTAAAAGTGAAGTGGCACTATTATTTGCAATATTTACATGTTCTTTTTGAGCCGTATCTAATTTACTCTTAGATAACATTCTAAGCATTCCGATAACACCATTCATAGGTGTTCTAATTTCATGAGACATACTTGCTAGAAATTCTGATTTTGCAGCATTAGCTGAATCGGCATGTTCCTTGGCTTTGGATAATGTTGCCGTTTGCTTAGAAACTTTGTGCTCAAGAGTGTCATTTAAATCATTAAGTTCCTTAACACCTTTTAAGACCTCTCTTGTCATTATCTGAAGAGACTCTTGTAAAACATCATATTCCTCTATGAAAGAAGAAGTAAATTTAATGTCTTTACTTTCTAAGATACTTTTAGATATTGTTCTGCTCTTGCTTGCAGTTTCACGAATTGAATGTGACATCCATCGACTAACAAAATATGAAAATAGAATTCCAAAGAATATCATTATGCTTAAAGAAATAAAATATTTTAATTTATTTGATTCAAGTTGTAGGACTAAATCTTTTGCAATAAACTCAATTGTTAGGATGTATTTCTTATCCTCCATTTTTGATCTGAAAGATGCATAGTATACTCCTGTTTTCCAGCGCTTCATTGTTGGTAGGTCATTATTTGGTAACCATATATCCAAACCATCTATGTCTGTATTGAAAATTTCTCCCGTCTTTACATCACTTTGAATTTCACCTTGTGAATAAATCACTTCGCCATCAACTTCTTGAAGTTTAAAGGTAAAGTCTTTTAAGTGGAAATAATTCAAGTTCGTATGATCTTTTAGGTTAGATTTACTTTTCAAATATTCAAAGTATTCTGTGGAATTTTGATGAAGCAATGTATATAATGATTGTTCTTTTTCAAATTTCTCGCTATAACCACCATGTATTATTGGAATACCTGCTGCAAGAGTAATAGTTATTAAAAATATGGAAAAGTGCAGATAACCCAAACTTACTTTTTTCAATGAAGCTATAAAAGTATAGGGACTTAGTTGTAATAGTAGTATGATTATTCCAGCTATTAAAGTATTGAAAATTCCATTAATAAACTGTTTTAAGGCTATAAAGATAGCTGTGTCAAAATTCATACCTAGATGTTGCATATAAAAATATAATACTAACGGCAACCCTATAAAAACCCAGTATATAAAATCAGTTAATACCAAGTTATTTGAAAACTTTTTATAAAATAAACCTACAAAAATAGCCTCACATATAAACCCAATCATTGCATATGGATGACCCCAAAGAAGGAGAGTATATAAGCCACCTGCTAGTGCAGCGATTATACCAGGTATAAAACCAAGATAGGCAATACTTAGCATTACAGCAATAGAACCAAAGATAAAATCTATTCCAAAAAAGAAAGGGAGATTTAAATAGTTACCAAGATAAGCAAAAATTGCAAAAAGAAAAGTCAAGGTTATCATACGAATAGATATAAGGTTGCTTAACAATTTAGTCCTTTTTCTAGAGTTAAATATATAATATGAAATGATACTATATTTTATAAAATTCAGACTGAGGTGTCTTTTTGATCTTTAATGGGACCACTGCATAACAACAAGCATCATATCACCCTCTAATTTTACAAATATTTAAATAAATCCACTTTCAAATATTCTAAATTGATAAGATATCCCATCAGCATTAGATATATTGAAGCTCTTTAGTCATCTTTGTATCATCTATCTCTTTATATTTATAAGCTGTATACTCCCTGGCATTTAACAGCTTTTGGATTTTTCTTTTTGAAGGTGTAGTTGATTTGAGTGTTATCGCTTTTAATAAGAGAAGCATCTTCCAGTACTGATTTACCTTCTTTGGCAATATATCTGAAAATGTGTTATTTATAGTAGTTATTTTAGCTAAACAGTGCTGTTAAAGTGCTTGTTTTAGGGAGTTGTTTGGAGTATTTTTATTAATGACCTTTTGTATATGCATTGGCAATACGGCTTTTGCTATTTCATGCTCTGATCTTCCTTTGTCTTAGTCGCACCATCATATCTAATAGTCAAGCATATTCTAAATTACTCTTATGATACTCTTTAATTTATATATTATATTAACAAAGAGTAGAAATATTTTGCATTTGTTACATAAAATTCGTTTAGTAATTAAACTATTATACAAAGGATGTTTATGTTAGATGATGGGCCTTTTATTTCTCTCACTGCAGAAGATTTTAATGAGAAAGTAGAACAAGGATATGAAATTATTGACATCAGAAGATCTGATGAGTGGGAGCACTTTGGAGTTATTCAAGGAAGTCATAAAATCACATTTTTTGATGAAGAAGGTGGATATGACACTGATGGTTTCTTAGCAGCATTTACAAAGATTGTCACAGATAAAGAACAACCTTTTATCTTAGTCTGTGCTCATGCAAGAAGAACAAAAGCAGTTGGTAGATTACTCACTTTACAACTTAAGTATATAAATGTTTATGAATTAGATGGTGGTATTAATTGGGGTTGGATTGATAAAGGTTATAAAACTATTAAATGACTATATTTTTGTGTTAGCATTGAGAAGAAAGAATACT
>Ga0233442_1000182_pt1 | contig 71337 bp, 72 predicted proteins | sample SI_123_September_3_FD_182789 | JGI IMG/M metagenome (GOLD analysis project Ga0233442, IMG submission 182789) | Seawater microbial communities from Saanich Inlet, British Columbia, Canada - SI_123_September2016_150_MG | ecosystem: Environmental > Aquatic > Marine > Inlet | place: Canada: British... | reverse complement strand
CATCATTATTTAGAATACCCATTTTTTTATACTGTGCATCTATCTCGCTAGATATGGATGTCTTTACACTTCCATCATTTTTTGGTATACTAGTTTCAGATTTTACATCAGGAGGTGTACCTTGAGTCACATTATTCTTATTGCCTTGGCTACTTTCGTTGGCATTATTGTTGGTGGTGGTATTATCGCCTACCTTATTGGTGCTGTCAGGGGAACCATTAGAGGTCTTAGAAGGAGATTCTCCTCCAACTAAATCATCGTATTTATTTGTTGCAGTATTTAGAATATCATCCCATTTAGCTTTAACATACCCTTTCTTATAGTTAGGGTTGTCTTTCATTGCTACTTTTCCATCTCTAGTTACTTCACCTTGCCCATTAAGACTGAAGCCATTACCTTTTGAATCTACAAATCCACCTTTGCCGTCTGATTTAGCACCTTGCATATCTTCCATTTTCATAGGAATTTTTTCAGAAGCCATGTGTTTTGAATATTGGTTTGCGGCACCTACAGCTCCTACACCTATTGCCAAACCAACACCAACTGAACCAGCATAGCCTGACACAGAGTAGTCTAAACCTTCTCCTCTTTCCACGTTCTCTTTTGACGTTGCGGTTACTCTAGTCTGTCCATCCACTCCTCTGTCAATATTCATACTTGTGCCGTTAACTTGAACTTGCTTGTCCCTGCCCATGTCGCCTGCACCTAACGTCGCCATTGCGTTTGAAAAGTTTGTGCCAGTTGCTGCTTGAAAACTACCGTCCTTCTGCTTTTCAATTAACCCTACTTTCTCTAATGTGTCTTGAGCTGCTTGCATTTTTTGAGTTTGCTCTTCTCCAACATAGCCTTTACCCGCAGTTTCTATTATTTTATTTGACAGAATATTGTTATTGGCTTGGTTTTTATCTAAATCCATCTTAGCTTTATCAGTGCTTGCTTTTGTACTTGCTGTTTTAACCTGACTTTCTACAAATTCAGAATCATTATCGAATCTAGAAATTGAAGCGGTATCACTCGCAATTTTACCTCTAGCCATAGTTTTAGCTGTTTCTTCCATCACAGAAGCAGCACTCTTACCTATCTTCTCACCTATCTTATCTGCTTCACTCTGTAAACCTTCAACAGCACCTTTTTGGGCTGCTGCTTTTTGTCCTGCTTCGGTTACATCTGTACTAACAGCAGAATCTACTCCACCTTGAGTTGCTATCTTAGCTGCTGTACTTTGTTGTTGAGACATCTCGCCATACATTGCATTTACTGCATAGCTTACAGGGTTTGCTGTACTCATATTTGCTTTTATACCTAATGCTTGACCTTCTGCCGAGTCTAACTTGCTTTTATCTATTGTTTTAAGCACATTAGATAGTGAAAGTCCTTCATTTTCTGCTATTGCCTTTTTAGCAGCTACAGCATTTGCTTTGCTTTTTGTAAGGTCTATTTTTTGTTGTTCCTCTTCTTTAGTTAAAGCTGCTATTTTTTTCTTCTCCGCTAGTGCTTTTAGAGTACTGGTATACAATTCAGTCTATTGCCTATGGTGTTGTATTATCTACACTTTTTATGAAAGTCCCAAGTATTCGTCTTCTGATGAAGAAATTTCGTATATAACGGTGCTTTAATATATTCTTACACCTATTTAGATTTGAATAATTTACTGAAAGTTTTAGAAAGATTTGCTATCATCACCCACTTATAATTAAATGGATACTATCATGCAAAACTGGTACGAAAAAACAAGAGCTAAAACAGAGAAAATATTTCAAGAAATTACTACCCATAACTTCGTAACTGAACTTATGCAAGCCACTCTAGATAAAGACACTTTTGGTTTTTATGTAAACCAAGACTCTCTCTATTTAAGTGAGTATAAAAAAGCATTAGTCGCGGTAGGAAGTAAATGCCATAAGCCGGAAGATACTCAGTTCTTTTATGAGTCTGCTACAGGTATCATACAAGTTGAAGACGCCTTACATGAAGAGTTTTTAGAAAAAAAATACACTAACCCTGTACCCTCTCCTACTTGTGAACTGTATAACTCATACTTGGCGCGAATTGTCAACAGTGAGTCGGTAGAAGTTGGAGTGGCTGCCGTACTTCCTTGTTTTACTATTTACAAAGAAGTCGGTGACTTTATACTAAAAAACCAAAAGAACAAAGATTCAAATCCTTACCAAGCATGGATTGCTACTTATGCTAGTGATGAGTTTGCGTTAGCTGTACAACAGGCTATAGATATTGTAGATACATATGCACAGACAGCTTCTCCACAGAGTCTTGCTAAAATGGAAGAGGTGTTTATTAAAACATCGAAGCTCGAATGGATGTTTTGGGATTCTGCTTACAAACAAGAGGCATGGAAAATATGAGTAACTCATACTGCCCTATTCTTACAATAGCAGGTTCTGACTCTAGTGGTGGTGCTGGTATTCAAGCAGACATCAAAAGTATCTCGGCAAATGGTGGATATGCGGCCTCTGTTATAACAGCGAGTACTGCACAAAACACTCAAAGTGTTACAGACATTCATCCTATACCTGTAGAACACATTATCATGCAAATGAAAGCTGTCTTTGATGACATAAATATTTCGTGTGTTAAAATAGGTATGCTTCACTCACCCGAAGTTATTAAAGCGGTAAAAGAGACTTTAGCAGAGTACAAAATGACAAAAATTGTTTTTGATCCCGTGATGATAGCCACATCAGGGGATAAACTACTTAATGATGATGCAGTACAAAGTCTCAAAGATTTTTTGCCAAACGTTATGCTCATAACACCGAATATTCCAGAAGCTGAGTTACTAATAGGACACACTATAAACCTAAACAATATTCAAACTACTGCTGAAGAATTAGCAGAGATGTACCACACTTCTGTCTTACTAAAAGGTGGGCACCTAGAGCTTACTGACACTATGACTGACATACTGTATAACTATCAAACTAAAAAGGCTACTGTTATAAATAACAAGACAGTAGAAACTATAAACACCCATGGAACAGGATGTAGCTTGTCATCTAGTATTGCTACTTATATAGGACTTGGTTTTAGTTTAGAAGATGCTTGTATCAAAGGGTGTGAATACCTTAATATAGCCATACAAACAGGTAAAGACAAAGTACTGGGACATGGTCATGGACCTGTAAATCATTTTTACAAAATCACTTCTTAATCTCAGAAGGTAAGGTAACATAAATATTTTTTATCTAAGTTATAAGTTTAAGCAAGCAAAGATAATCGCTATGTTAAACTCTGCTCAAATAAAAAGGAAATATTATGGCATATATAAATTTAACTAAAGAAACTTTTAATGAGACTCTTGATAATAACGAAATAGTGATTATTGACTTTTGGGCTGAATGGTGTAGTCCATGTAAACAGTTTGCTCCTATTTTTGAGAAGGTAGCAGAAAACAACCCTGATATTACATTTGGTAAGGTCAACACTGAAGAGCAACAAGCTCTAGCAAGACAGCATAATATTAATTCGATACCAACACTTATGGTTGTTAGGGATGGCATTATCCTTCTTAATCAAGGTGGTATGTTACCTGAAGCAGGTATGGGTGATCTTATAGAGCACATTAAAGGGCTCGATATGGATAAAATACGTAAAGAGATGGCCGAGGATGAAGAGGACTAGTCGTCCCTACATCGTCTCATGAAGAGCTATAATACGAGACAGTTTATTTTCGCTGGCTACAAAATCAGATAATACAGTAACAGTATAATAATTCCCCATAGCCTTTGCTTGGTGCTCGCTGGCACCATTTTTTAGTTCGTAATCAATAGCTATTTGAATATGCTTACCAAAAAGGGTTGCATACTCAATAATTGTTAGTTTTTCTTTACTCTTAAGTTCCTCTAGAAACTCTTCTTGTAATTGTGTCATTCTTTTATCCTTGTTTTTTTAATATATGCTTAGCTCTCGCTATTTCTAATTGTTTCTTCGTATATATTTTTATGAAAATTGCCGCACTTGTTATAATAATAAGCATACTTATCCATAAATAAATAATGGATAAATCAAATACCTTCACCACTAAAGAGAAGAAAATAAGAGGCATAAATATCTGTCTATAAAAACTAATATAAGGTATCATAAATGGATTTTTAATACCTTGAAGTGTAGAGCTTGATATAAACAATGTTATAAATGAGAAAAATATAAAACTCTCAAATATTATATAGATATATGCAATATCTACAACCTCAGTATCTGTATCAAACACCATAATCATGTACTTACCAAACAATGCTATTAACACCACCCCTATTGTGCTCATTATATATCCGTATTTTAACGCTTTATCTATAACTTCATCTATTCTATCAAAGTTTTTAGCGCCAAAGTTGTTAGATACTATAGATATGACGGCTGTATTTAAGCCTAGCATTGGGAGTAAAATAATCTGTTCGACCCTATACCCTATTCCAAACGCAGCAACAGACTTAAATCCATAAGTAGAAACAAAGTACATAGTTATCATGCTTCCTAAAGACCCTAGAAACATATTTGCACTAGTCGGAATAGCCTGTCTGATTAAATGTTTATAGGCTTTTATATTTGGAATGGAGTTGAAAAATTTAGATATGTCAAAAAGCTTAGTTGCATAAAGTTTATAGAGCATGTACATAAGCGTTATGTACTGAATCAAGACTGTTGCCATTGCAACACCACTTATTCCCATAGCAGGGATGAAATAAAAACCATATATAAACAATGGGTCAAAAATTATATTTAAAATAAATCCAATTATCAGAATATTTCTATAACTTTTAGTATCTCCAAGGGCTATTAATACTGCATTTGAGCCTAATCCTATGAGCATGGGAAATATTCCAAGAAGTATTATATATGTGTATTGGAGTGCATATTCTAGTACTTTATCAGCGGCGCCCATGGAGACAAATATAAATTCTAAAAGTGAAAAGCTAACTATAGACAAAATAAAAGCAATAATAATAAAGAGGCTTATACCATTTGATGTATAAATTCGTGTCATATTCTTCTTGTGTTTACCCAAAGCACCACCTACATAGGCAGTAATTGCAGACGATAGTCCAAAACTCACAGATAAAAGCATGAAAAAAATCATAAAACTATAGGTAAGTGCAGAAATTGCTTCTGTAGATATTTTACCGACATAAAATGTATCTACTACATTATACATTGTGTTAAAAAACATCCCTATGCTCGAAGGTATTGCGATTTGAAAGATTAATTTTTTTATATCTTTAGTAATGAGTTCATTTGTGTTTTTCATAAGCGTGACTATACTGTAATACTCTTTATATGGCATTAGTTATTTAAATCAACACTTTATTTGTGATTTCATACTATAATGAATAAAAAAGGAATTCACTTGGCATTAATTTACATAGAGCAGGTAGAAGATATGAACGTCGAGGAGATGCAGAAAACCCATGAAAATGAGATTAAAATTCTTAATGCGATAGATAACCTTGCAATATCATATGATAGACGTGAAGCGACACTAGAGGAACTCGAAAAAAAAATAGATGAATATGTAAAACATGTCCATGTACACTTTGCAAATGAAGAGCGTTTAATGAAAGAGTATGATTTTCCATCGTACGACATGCATAAAACAGCTCATGACATGTTCTTAGAAGAGCTCCAACATGCAATAAAGTACTGGAAAAGATACGAAGACATCACTAAAATCACTAACTTTGTACGTAGAACACCTGAATGGATTGTTCTTCATGTAAATACAGTGGATCTTCCAACTTCAAATTATCTTGCTAAAAAAATGAATCAAAAATAAAGAGTTTATAAAATTCTCTGATCTAAAATATAGTCTACTAAAACATGTAGATAAGTCTGTATGCTTTGAGTAGCATCAATACTAAAGTGTGACAGATCTTTGTATACACCTATACGCTCGTTAAATAAAGCTCTTGCACTAGGTTCATCATTAAATAGAGGGCGTTTATTGCGTTCTTTGGCACTTAAACGGTTTAGAATAACATCAAATTCAGTCTCTACATAAACAATAAGAGACTTCTCTGCAATAGAGCTGTATATAGGGAGTCCACCACCGGTAGAAATAATTTGACCAGTATTTTTGGTTAAGTCGTTAATACATTTTTGCTCAAGAGAACGAAAATACTCTTCGCCCTTACTAAGAAATATTTCAGCAACACTACTTCCCTGCTCTTTTTCAATAATCTGGTCAATATCTTTAAAATTTTTATTTATTTGTCGTGCAAGAATTTTTCCCACACTAGTTTTACCACATCCCATAAAGCCTATGAGTACTATGTTGTCGTATACCAATTTGTATCCCTTTGTTTTTATGAGTGTGACTATACTGTAATACTCTTTATATGGTATTAGGCATTAAAAAAACTTAATATAATCTCTTAATATACTGAGATGAAATCTTAGATATACTTCTAAAAAAGAAGGATATTAATATGGAAATGACACCACAAGAAGAACAAGCAATCAAAGATGCACTAAAAGGTAAGTTAAGTGATAATTATGAAGATTTAGAAAAAGTACTGGTAAACCTTGCTACTAAAAAGGAAAATGCATCTGATCACGGTTCATATAAATTTATAGAAAAAGCGATGAATAAAGTAGCCTCAAAAATGAGAGTGCTTAAAGCATAGTTTTTTTATACTTTCAAAACACTAAAGGAAAATAATGATAGAAGCATATATTTTAGGAGCTATCGCTCAGTTTATTCTTGCGATATCTATACTTCCTTATGCTATAAGTATTTTTAGAGAAACTGTAAAACCAAATCGCACCTCTTGGTTCATATGGAGTATTATTGGGTTTGCATTTTGGCTTATTACACCTCCAACAGCAGATGAAGTAACAAGGATGTTAACCATTATTTTCATGGTAAATCCAGCAATAATTTTTCTCTTAACACTCTTTAAGGGAGAAAATGCAAAACCTGACAATTTAGAAAAATTTTCTTTAACGATAGGTTTATTTTCCATTATAATATGGTATATTTTCAAAAATGACTCTGGAATATTTCCTATAACAATAGCAATACTTGCTGATTTTTGTGCTCTAGTGCCAACATTACGATTTGTCTATAACTCCCCAGATGAAGAAACACCACTTGCTTGGATATTATTCTTTCTAGGATCTTTGATTGCTGTTATAGCCATCGAAGATCATAGTCTTGAGAGTATGTTATTACCAGTTTATATGACTATTGGCTCATTTCTCGTTGTTTTCCCATTAGTACTATATAGAATAAAAATGAAGATTCCCATAAAAAATTGGATAATTTAAATAAGAAAATATCTGAGAGTTTAAAAGAAGTAGCCAAGCAAATACTTCTTCACACATGGGGTGTATTTTTTAAAGTTGACACCCCATACTATTAGTTCCGAAGTAACAACCCTTCTCATTCATACAATTTATTGCCACTTCATACTTTAGTGTATGATTTGAACTACTAGTAAATTCAAATGTTTCGACAAAACCTTTTATTGAATAACCATCTTGTAACTTAACACTATTGATATTAGTTCCATGTTTTACTATAACCCATATGGGTACACCCGATTGTGCCAGAACATCATACTTATCTACTTTCATTTTCCACCTTTTAAATTTATAATATTCACTTTTTGAAATAATTTCCTTAGAAACATTTATAGAGATTATTATAGCTTTATTTCTGTCATATTTTATTTTATACTCAAAAAATGTTCTTTAAGTTATAAGAAATTTAAAGAGTGTGCAATAGCAAGGTTTGAAAGAGGTCGTATACGTCAACTACTGGACGATTGAAATAACGAAGCTGATGCCCCGCTATTTGAATTGTGTGAGGATTAAACCTCACATGGGATAAACAATTAAACTGGTTTAACAGTTACACCATATTTATTTTCAGCAATAGTACGCTCTTCAAGTGCATAGTTGTTGATTTCATTAAAGTTAAGGTATTTGTATATTTTATCTTCTTTACCAGCAATTTTTGCAGGTACAAAGTCCATATACTCTTTAACAGTAGGAATCTGACCAAGTTTAGCACATAGTGCTGCAAGTTCTGCAGAACCAAGGAATACTTGTGTACCTTTACCTAAACGGTTGTTAAAGTTACGAGTTGATGTTGAGAAAACTGTTGAGTCTTTACGAGCAGACGCTTGGTTACCCATACATAAAGAACAACCAGGAACTTCTGTAGTTGCTTCGATAGCATTATAAACATCGTAGTAACCTTCATTGATTAGTTGCTGCTCATCCATCTTAGTTGGTGGGACAATCCAGAATTTCTCAACTTTATGCTTACCTTCACCTCTCATGATTTCACCAGCAGCACGGTAGTGACCAACATTAGTCATACAAGAACCTAAGAATACTTCATCAAGTGGAGTACCAGCAACTTCAGATAAAAGCTTAACATTATCTGGATCATTTGGACAAGCAAGAATTGGTTCAGTGATTTCATTTAAATCAATTTCGATAACCGCAGCATATTCAGCATTAGCATCTGGTTGCATAAGTGTAGGATTAGCTAACCAATCTTTCATCTTACCAATACGACGTGAAATAGTTGTAGCATCAGAGTAACCATCTTTAACCATTGCTTCAAGTAAAGTAACATTTGATTTAAGATACTCAATAACAGGCTCGTTATTTAAAAGAACTGTACATGCAGCAGCAGAACGCTCAGCAGATGCATCAGAAAGCTCAAACGCTTGCTCAGCTTTAAGATCAGGTAAACCTTCAATCTCTAAGATTCTACCAGCGAATACGTTGATTTTTCCTTCTTTAGGTACTGTTAAGTGACCTTGTTGGATAGCAACGTAAGGAATAGCATTTACAAGGTCACGTAAAGTGATACCTGGTTGCATTTCACCTTTGAAACGTACAAGAACAGACTCAGGCATACTTAAAGGCATAGAACCAGTAACACCAGCAAACGCAACAGCACCACTTCCTGCAGGAAAAGAGATACCAATTGGGAAACGTGTATGTGAATCAGCACCAGTACCAACAGTATCTGGAAGAACCATTCTATTTAACCAAGAGTGGATGATTCCATCACCTGGGCGAAGAGCAACACCTGAACGGTTAGAGATAAACGCTGGTAAGTTAGCATGCATATCAGCATCTGACGGCTTAGGATAAGCTGCAGTGTGACAGAAAGTTTGAAGTACAAGGTCAGCATTGAAACCAAGTGCTGCAAGCTCTTTAATCTCATCACGAGTCATCGGGCCTGTAGTATCTTGAGAACCAACAGTATTCATCTCTGGCTCAACATACATACCTGGATGAACACCAGCAAGACCAGAAGCTTTACCAACCATTTTCTGAGCAAGTGTATAACCTTTACCAGTATCAGCAGGTTGCTCAGCAGTTAAAAATGCTTCTGAAGCACCCATACCTAGAACAGCACGAGCCTTAGAAGTAAGACCACGACCAACGATAAGTGGAACACGTCCACCAGCCTGAACTTCGTCAGTAATAGTGTTAGGATTTAACTTAAAAGTTGCAACAACTTTACCATTGATAATAGCCTCACCTTTATAAGGAAGAAGAGTTAAAACATCACCAGTTTCCATACCTGAAACATCAAGCTCGATAGGTAAAGCACCTGAATCTTCACATGTAGCAAAGAAAATAGGAGCGATAGTATTACCAAGAACAACACCACCAGTACGCTTGTTAGGAACACCTGGAATGTCTACACCCATGTGCCATTGAACGGAGTTAACACCAGACTTACGAGAAGAACCAGTACCAACAACATCACCAACATAAGCAACTGGGTGACCTTTAGCTTTAAGTTCTTTAAGAGTGTCTAATGGGTTATCCATTCTGTTTATAAGTAATGAATTTGCATGTAAAGGGATATCAGAACGAGTGAAAGCCTCAGATGCTGGAGATAAATCATCAGTATTTGTTTCACCTGGTACTTTGTAAACAGTAACAGTGATTTCTTCAGCGATAGGTGCTTTAGCAGTAAACCACTCAGCGTTTGCCCATGAAGTCATAACTTTAGTTGCTGCAGCATTACCTTCATTATGAAGTTTTTCAACATCATTGAATGCATCGTAAACTAAAAGTGTTTTACTTAGTGCTTCAACAGCTGCAGTAACAACATCAGCATTAGCTGAAGCTAAACAATGAACTAAAGGAAGAACATTAAATCCACCTAGCATCATACCAAGCATCTCTACTGCTTTTTTTGCAGAGATTGCAGCAACAGTAATATTCTCTGCAGCTATTTCGTTTAAAAATGCAGCTTTAACTTGTGCTGAATCATCAACACCAGGTGCTACGCGATTTGTAAGTAAGTCAAGTAACTCATCTGTACAGTTTGCTTTAACTAATTCTATTAAGTCAGCAGTTTGAGTAGTTGATAGTGCCAAAGCTGGTACACCAAGAGCCTCACGTTCAGCAACATGTGCTTTATATTCTTCTAAAAATGCCATAGTAATTCCTATATATAATAATTTGTGTGATTATATCTAAAACTTTAGTAATGATTTTAGGTGTGTTACGATTGTAAACACTTTTCTTTATTTTAATGAAATAGATGTAGATAAAGGTAACACTAATTAGAGTATTTCTCTTATACCCTTAGTGTTTGGAGTAGATAATATATGCTCATTCTCAAGTTGTTCAATTATACGAGCAGAACGGTTATACCCTACTTGTAACCTTCTTTGAAGATAAGAAATAGATGTCTTTCTATCGGTTAGAACAATATTTTTTGCTTCTTCATAAAGTTCATCAAGCTCCTGATAAGTATCTTTTGAAGCTAATGATGCAGATTCACTTTCCTCAACAAGAAAACTTTTATCATAGTTTGGCTCACGCTGAGACTTAATAAACTCAACAATATTTTCTATTTCATCTTCTGTTGCCCATGGAGCATGAAGACGGACGAGAGCCGTAGAACCTGGAGGTGTAAAAAGCATATCTCCACGACCAAGAAGAGATTCTGCTCCCATTTGATCTAATATGATCTTCGAGTCTATCTTTTGCCCTACTCTATATGAAATACGAGATGGAAGGTTTGCTTTGATTAGACCCGTTACTACATCAACAGAAGGCCTTTGTGTAGCAACAACTAAGTGAATACCACAAGCACGAGATTTCTGAGCAAGTCTTGCTATAGATATTTCTACATCTTTTCCGCTAGTCATCATCAAGTCAGCTAATTCATCTATTATTACCACTATATAAGGAAAGTGTTCCCCACCCTCTTTTTTAACTTTTTCATTGTAGTTTTCAATATTTTTAGTTCTACTGTCTGCCATTATTTCATAACGACGCTCCATCTCTGCAACCATATTATTAAGAGCGGCTATTGCTTGCTTTGGTTTTGTTATAACTGGTGTTAAAAGGTGAGGTATATCATTGTAAACAGAGAATTCAAGCATTTTAGGATCTATCATTAACAAACGCAACTGATCTGGAGAATTTTTATACAGAAGTGAAAGTATCATGGAGTTTATTCCAACACTTTTACCACTGCCAGTTGTTCCTGCTATAAGTAAGTGAGGAAGCTTTTTAAGATCAGTAATAAATGGTTTTCCGACAATGTCTTTACCTAAAACTATAGTCAAAGGAGAAGCAGAGTCTTTAAAGAGCTTATCATCAAGTATCTCACGTAGGTAAATCATATCTACCGTTTCGTTTGGAATTTCTATACCTACAACATCTTTACCAGGTATTGGAGCTTGTATGCGAATAGTTTCAGCTGAGAGAGCCATGGCTAAATCATCTTGCAAGTTGAGTATTTTACTTACTTTTACATTTGCCGCTGGTTTAAACTCAAAAGTTGAGACGACGGGACCGGCATATGTACGAACTACATCTCCATCAATCTTAAAGTGTGCTAGTTTTTCTATAAGATATCGGATTTTATCATCCAGCTCATTTTCATCTATACTTTTCACTATTTTTTGTGGTTTCTGCAAAAACTCAACGGAAGGAAGTTTAAAGTTCTTTGGTTTTTCAACATTTCCTTTTTCTATTCCTGCTAAAAGCTTTGCATTCTCTTCTAGTTCTTCTACTATGACTGCACTTCGTTGTTCTTTAACTTCATCAGCAATATCTAAAAGATTTTTTACAGGGGCAATATCTTCTATCTTATCTTCTTTTGGCTTAATCTCTGTGGATACTGATTTATCTTCTACAATACTTTGAACATCACTTAATATTGTCTCTTTTCTCATATATGTAGGTATATCTATCTCGAGTTCTGGCATGTCATTTAAGGACTCTTCCGTATGAGTTAAAGTTTCTTTTTCAGAGATAAACTCAGTTTTTTTAAGAGGTATATTTTTACTCGTTGTTTCTTTTTCAAAAGCTTTTATACTAACTATCTTATTTTTGTTTTTTATAAAACTGTAAAATACATCTAAAATTTCAGCAGTAGTTTTTTCAAGAATAATAATTGCAGATACGAGGGTAATCATGCATAAAAAAACCCATAGACCGAATAAACCAATATATGGGCTTAAAAAGTCTACAAAGTCACTTCCAATCTTTCCTCTTAGCTCATTTTGTACAAGTAGGCCCTGTGCGATAAGCGAAGCAAACAAAAGGAGTATAGAAGATACAAATAGCTCTGCTTTTCTAAAGCTTAACTTTACATTTTTATACATAAAGTAAAGTGGCACAAGAATAGTAAAAAGATATATAAATGATATATAACCAAAATAAAGCTGGTTATAATGTGAAAACATCACACCAAAACTTCCCATAAGTTCGTTGCTACCTAAAAGAGTAGAAAAACCCAAATAAATTAATACACCAACAATAAAAATAAAAAATGTATCTTTCAAATCATAATATCCATAATAGTAAATTTAAAGGTAGTATAGCCAAAAACATTCCACAAAGGATTTATTTGGCTATTTGTAATAAAAAAAGAATTATAAATAGTTAACTAGGCTAAGCTTTGAAACTTTACCTACAGTTGAAAGCATAGCTTGTTGGTTTAGAGTAAGTTGCTGTAAATGTAGTGCTGCTTTAGCTAAATCGGTATCTATAACTTCAGATCGAAGAACTACTGCACTAAGCTCCAAAAGCTCTGTATTTTCTATTGAACTGGTCAATCTGTTAGACTGTGCACCCGAGATCGACTGTATTTTAAATAAATGCTTTTGTAAATCACCTATAGTAGCTATAGAGTTCTCCACACCTAGATTTCTTATCGTTCCACTAGATGTATCAGGGTAAGTCTTGTACTCTTCTACAGATTTAATCGCTTCAGATATAGTAGCGAAAAAATCTGTTTTTGGATCACGAACAGTAAGTGAATTATTAGAATTAAAGGTCATAACAGAAGCATCACCACCAACGGTAAAGTTTCCGCTATTTGAGTCATAAAGTGAAATACTTGCTTTTGTTGTCCCCGATGTTTTGTCAAAAATATTTAATTTTCCATTTTCAAGATATGTATTAGAAATATTATTCGAATTTTTCACAGCTGTATCATAGGCATTTGGATCACCGGTAATACTTGGGATAGTCCCTGAAATGACCATGTTTACGACATCCATCAACTGTTGATAAGTCATGTCATCTGCATTCACAGCAGCCCTTGGTGTACTCATATCATAAATTTCATAATTAGTTAGACCGCCATCAATTGAAAAAGTAGAACCGACATTACTGAAATCTATCTCAACAGCGATAGGTGTATTACTAGTATTCGTTCCATTAACGATTAGTTTGGTTCCATCAAGTGTTCCTGGTATACCCTGAGATAAATCAGCCACTTCTGAAATCTTAGTCGAAGGAGTAGCAAATGCGTTTGTTGTTCTGTCAATCTGTGCAATACTAGAAGCAAGGGTTGCCCCTGCTTTAGTAAACTCAGTTCTATCATAAATACGACCAGAAAGCGATGTCAACACTGTATCAGCAATTTCATATGGAGACTGATTAAATTCTCTTATATATAGTCCAGGTGTAGTGCTTGCCAAACTGTAGTCTGTAACTCCACCATTAACAACTAAGTCGTCGATCGATGTAACATTTGCTTGATCACCTCCAGCACTAAAGTCCGATGCTCCAACCATATGAAATTCCATCTTACTCGAACCACTACTCTTATCAGCAACTATAATCTGACCCGTATTATTCATCGAGACATTTACTACATCTACAGTGCCAGTATTACCATATGACTTGCCAATTTCATCCATTAAGTCGTCTATAGTTGAAGTGTTATCTAGTGGTATTCGTGTGTTAAATGCCGTACCATCACTTCTCGAACCTCTGAGATAAAAGTTATGCTCATTTCCCACAGGAATATTACCCATATAATCTGCCATAGTAGTTGTACCTGTCAGTGTAGTTCCAGTATTTGTTGTTTGCATTACATTACTAGTAACTTCTCTACGTGTCAAGCTCTCTTCTCCAAGAAAAAGATCTGCACCAGAGATATTAAATGGTTGTTTATTATTAGAGCCAAGAAGTGCTGTCATAGAAATATCGTTACCATTATATTTCCCATTATCATCTATTGGCTTTACATTAACTGATGAACCAGAAAATAGAAACTTTCCATTTATTGAAGCATTTGAAAGACTTTTCAGTGTTCCTTCCATAGCCCTTAACTCTCCCGCTATAGCATCTAATGATGATTCATCATTAGTATCATTGGATGCTTGGATAAGAAGGACTTTCATTCTATCTAGTTCATCTGTAAATTCATTGAGAGTAACATCAGTTTGATTAGAGACTTTATAACCACTATCGGCACTTTTTTTAACCTGTCCAAGTGTTGCTAGCTCATTATCCAAACGCATTGTCTCAACAAATGTTGAAACATTATCACTTGCATATTGAATTTTAAGCCCTGAAGCTATCTGCTTATTTACATCAAATAAATTTTGATTTATTTTACTATGGTTCGTACTAAGATTGTTATAATACATACTGTTCATAATTCTCACTACACACCTCCATCAAACTATTTTATATATTTTATCACTTACTTTATAATAAGCAAATTAAATACCATATATTTAATATCGGCCAAATAGGTAAATCCTACAAGATTTAGGCTCAAAAATTGTTTAAATTGATGTAAAAGTCAAATATAATGAACCCCTAAAACTTAACCAGTAAAATCTATTTTCTTATTTCTAAAATGATAGAATAGAAATAGAAAAAACGGGTGCATAACATACATTTTAAACTATGCTATATTAGGAATAAACAAAGGTTAATTTATAAGCACCAAGTAGACCCCATCTTAACAATTTAAAAACTTTTTACTTTATAGAGTTTTAAGTTATTCTTTGTAAAAAGGCTTCTTATTTTTTCTAGCCCATCTTGCAAAAAATCTTACAGGGCTTAGTCTCTCACTTATTTCTTTACCACTAAGCATATGCTCTTTTAGTAGTTTAGCCAAATACGGTGCAAGAACAAAACCATAACCTGCACTCCCATTTATCATATAAAGGTTTGGATAGTACGTATACTTGTTATAGTCTACTTTTTTCATCTCAAAGTTTATACTTGTATTATTTAAAGTTTCACGGGATAAAACTAAAGAGCCAATTAGAGGCATATAATCAGTTGAACCAGATCGTAAGCCTACATAATCTGTAATCACCTCAACATTCTCTAAGTCCATAGTCCGAGAAGCTTTTTCAAGTAACTCTTCCCTACCACTCTCTATATTATAAGGTTCTTTTGCACTCTCTGGATGATAATGTACATTATGAGTGGCTCCTATTGCTAATTGTCCATTACAACTAGGAGAGATGGAAACAAACTGGTGTATCGAGTAAGGGTTTTTTGTTGTAGTCTTCACATCTATGCGATGTCCCCAAATACCACGGAGTTTTATATATGGCTCTTTAATGAGTTGTTTATATGCCCCAGTGGCTAAAACAACTTCTTTTGCGTAGTATGTTTCATTTATAACCCAAACGCCATCATCATAAACTAAAGAGTCCACCGTTTGTCTCACTAGTTTTGCGCTCTTTGCCATAGCTTCACAAACACTTTTAGCATCTACTATGCCAGCATCTATACTTATACTCTCATTTAACTCACTACTATACTCTAAAAGCTTATGAGTTGTGTCTTTTTTATAACTTAGCAATGCTTGGGCATCTTTATCGTCTTTGGCTATATGTAAGAGGGGAGATTTAGTTAGAAGCTCAGGAAAGTTTTTCTCATAAAAATCAAGGGAATAAGTAAACGCAGTATCAAGAAGTTCTTTGAGTTCTCCAGTCTTAGAAAACTTTGGAGATATAAAAGCACCTGCTGCACCACTTCCCCCACCAGCAATCCCTTCTTTATCAAACAAGATGACTTTTTTATTTTCATTGCTTAATTCATAGGCGATACTACAACCATTTATACCGGCACCTATAATGCACATGTCATACATCTACTTTTGATTACTATTAGTGTTTATACTGTAGCGTTTAAGTATTTGCTTCTCTATACCTTTAGCTTTATCATTATCTATAGCTATTTTAACACCATCTTTATTTTTCAAAAGTAAATATTTCTTTTTAGAATTAGCCACAAGTTTTTTAAACTCTTCAAAATTTTTAAATTCTGTATCGTTTACTGTCTTTATAAGCCAGTATGTAATGTTATGGTTCCCTCTATTTGTATTATCAGCAAGAACTTTAAGCAGAACTACTTCTTCATCTTTCTCTACTGTCGCCCATTTACTAGCAGCTTCACTTAACTCTAACCGGTTACTACCTTTCTTTGATAGAAGGTTACGACTTAAAGGTGTAAATACATAACCACCATATATAGTGTACCTTGGCATTACATCATGTTCTATTGTATCTACTAGTAGATCATCATTAGCAACATTTTGTAGTCTTACCTCTACTTCTACTCTTTTAAAATCTCTAAGGAGTTCAAACTCGATACTGTCACCTATCTGCTTTTTATCAGCATAGTACATAAAAGAAGTATACTGCTGTGGCATAAACTCTACTGTACCATCATTATAAATCCTATGTCCATCTATACTTAGGAGGATATCTCCACTTTCGAGCACTTCGTAAGCTGAGGAGAGAGTAGAGACTTTCATAACCATTACCCCACTTACATCTTTATTCATTCCATAAACATCACGAAGAGTTTTACTCTCCATCTTCTGTGTTCCTATTCCAAGGTTTGCAAAACCATCATAGAGTCCATCTTTTACATCTTCTAAAAAATGTTTCACTACAACACAAGGAACTATGTAACCAATATTTTGAGACTTTGTAATCTGTTGCATCACTACACCGGTGATTTTTCCATTACTTATAGCTGGACCACCACTATTACCAGGATTAACCGCAGCGTCTATTTGTATACTTAAAAAGTTTTCTCTCGAGTGTGCATATGTATGATGTTCTAAACGCGAGACTATACCAGTGCTCACACTTAAACTGTTTCCACCTAGGGGAAATCCATAAACACTTATCTTTTGTTGTATCTGGGGAAGTTGAGCAAATTCTAAAGGAATTGTATTATCAAAGAAAGATTCATCTTTGACACGAAGGAGTGCTAAGTCGGACTGATGAGAGATAAACTCTACCTCAGCTTGGTAGCGTTTTATTTGACCATGGCGTTTAACCTCGATAAAGGTTTCGTTAGCCACTACATGAGCATTAGTTAAGATTCTATTGCCCAGGATTATACTACCTGAACCATGAGAGCGTCTTATACTTGAGTTCCATGGTATAGCGTAGTTAGGGATTTTAGAAACGGTGTATATCTTGACTATTGAGTCTTGTACATCTTTGTTCGCGTTTGCTTGTACATTGACAACGAAGAGAAGTATACTTACAACTAGACCCAATATCTTCATTACTATCCTTTAGTTATATACTTACTTCTTTTATATCTGCGATGTTTAGAATGCTTTTGTATACAGAGGCTACTAAAGACTTTCTATTGTTTTTAAGTGCTGCGTCTTCCGCGTTTACCATTACGTTTTCAAAGAAACTATCAAGCTCTGGCTTTAGCCCTAGTAGTGCATCTAACTCTTCTTCATATGAGTTAAAGCTCACTGCACTTACATCGCTATATCTTTTAAAAAGCTCTTTTTCTGCAGCTTCACTTAAAAGGCTTGTCTCTACTGCGTGATCTTTGCTGAGGTCTATATCTTTAGTTATATTTGCAACACGTTTAAATGTAGAGCTCACTTCATCAAAACCTTCTGCATTTACAAGGTTGTTGAGTGCTTTTATTTTCTGAGCTAAACGAAGAAAGTCTCTCTCTCCTGATGCTAAAACTGCTTCAATAATAGAAGGGTTTACATCATAGTAGCGTTTAACACGTTCAAGTATAAATGCTTCTAACTTAACTAAGTCAATCTCAGAGTAGTTTTGTGAGAGTTCTTTCATAGTTTCTACTATGTCAAATGAAAACTCAAACTCGTTAATGATTCTAACAAGGCCATTTACAGCACGACGAAGAGCAAAAGGATCACGAGACCCTGTTGGAATCTGGTTTACTGAAAAAAGACCTAAGAGTGTGTCTATCTTTATACTCATAGCAACAACACCACTTAATGGAGTTGATGGTAAAGTGCTATCTTCTCCATCTGGTAAGTACTGTTCACTTATTGCAGTCGCTACAGCTTTGGTCTCACCCTGCTCCGCAGCATAGTATCCACCCATAAGACCTTGAAGTTCTGTAAACTCATATACCATCTCACTCATAAGATCAGCTTTTGCAATTTCTACAGCTCTTGTGAGATCTGCTTTATCCGCGTCAACTTCAAACTTATCAAAAAGAGTTGAAGCTATTTTACCCTCACGTTCTATCTTGTCCGCAACTGTTCCAAGACCTTTAAAGAAAGTTACTTTCTCAAGTCCCTTAGTACTAAGTCCATTTTTTAAGTCATTGTCCCAAAAGAAGAGTCCATCTTCTAAACGCGGCCGTAAAACTGTTTCATTTCCAGCTATAACCTTAGAAAAATCATCTGTAAGTGCATTTGAAACTACTACAAATTTATTTATAAGCTTGCCATCTTTGAAAACTGGGAAGTAACGCTGATGCTCTTTCATAGATGTAATGATAACCTCAGGAGGCAATCTTAAAAATGCTTCATCAAAAGAACCTAAAAGAGCTGTAGGGTTTTCATTAATAGCCACCACTTCATCAAAAAGTTCTGAGTCTATCTCTATAGTGACATCATTCTCTTTTTCTATAAGTTTAAAGTCTGCAGATATTTTTTCTGCTCGTTTACTTGGAAAAAGCGTAACACCACCTTTCTCTAAAACTTCAAAGTACTCTTTAGCACCACTAATAGCTGTAGCACCAAACTTAGATATACGATGTACATATGTCTCTTTAGATGACTGTACTCCAAAAAGTGTCATAGGTACCAGTTCATCACCTAAAAGAGTATTTACCCATCTTACAGGACGAATAAAACTTTCAGCTGAGCTTCCCCAACGCATAGTTTTTCCAAACTCTAGAGACTTTATCCAAGACTCTACTATCTCAGGTAAGAGATCAGTAGAAGGTTTTCCCTTGACATCTTTTTTATAGTAAAGTACTTCTTTACCACCCTTATCTGTAGAACTAAGTTCTTCAAGTGTAACACCACACTTCTTTGCAAAGCCATTTGCAGCAGGAGTAGCTACTCCGTCTTTATATGCAACGGCTAAAGGAGCACCAAAGAACTCTTCCACAGAATCTTCTTGAGACACTTTAAACTCTCTATGCCAGATAACTAAACGTCTAGGAGTATAGTAAAATTCAAACTCACCTAAAAGTGAGTGTTTCTCTAAAATATCTGCATATTTTTTTTCAATATTTTTTAACTCTTTTAAAAGGGGAACAGCAGGAAGCTCTTCCACCCCAATCTCTATCAGTAGTGTTTTTAACATAGTTGTACTCTTTGTATTATAATTATGGTGATTTTATCCTCTTTTTGGTTAAGCAGTGATAAAATCCATATTAAAGGATTTTAAATGAAAAAAATACTGTTGTCACTCCTGTTAAGTATGGGACTTTATGCTTCAGCTTCTTGTACAGGTATAGTTTTAGAGACACTCTCTAGTGGTGGTTATACTTACATGAAAGTAGAAGAATCAAAAAAAACATACTGGATTGCAATGACTCAGCGTGATGTAAAAGTTGGTGATGCCATAAGTTACTCTGAACAAGGTTGGATGAAGGACTTTCATTCAAAAACACTTGACCGCACTTTTGAGTCTATTTTATTTGCTAGTGATGCTCCTACAAATACTCATATAAAAGCTCCATCTAAAAAAGCAAGCATAATGGAATCTTCGCACACATCTTCTAGCAGTATTTCTATTGCTGATCTCTTTAAAAATCGTGATAAGTATGTAGGTAAAATAGTAACTGTAAAAGGTAAAGTAACAAAAACTTCAGCACAAATTATGAAGCTAAACTGGATACACATTCAAGATGGCAGTAATTTTCACGATATGAACGACCTTGTCTTTACATCTACACAAAATGCACCACAAGTGGGTGAAATTGTTTATGCCAAAGGTCTTGTAGTTAAAGACAAAGATTTCGGTTATGGTTATTTTTACCCTCTCATCATTCAAGAAGCAAGTTTCTCAAAATAAAACGAAAACTTTTTTAAATTAATAACATTAACTAGAGTTTTCATATAAAATTAATATTATTCTATTATACTTAGCATTTTTAAGGATGTTTATGGAATATAGTCTACTTATTATTTTTTACTACGGTATTCTACATGCTCTAGGGGCTGACCATCTCTCAGCTATTGCCTTATTTTCTATAGGTAAGAAAAAACTGCAAACACTTCTACTTAGTCTACTCTTTGCAGTTGGACATGGATTTACTCTCTATATCATCGCTCTTTTTATCCAGTACATTGCAAATGATGCTATTTTAGAATACGGAGATACAATATCTTCTGCAGTTATCATGCTCATGGGATTATATATCCTTTATCTTGCATTTAGTGATAAAATACAAATAAACCAACATAAGCATGAAGGAGAAAAGCATCTTCACATATATTACAAAGACAAACATTTACATGACAAAGGTATGCTTTTATCTCTTGGTCTTCTTATGGGTGTTGGTGGTGTACGTGGTATGTTAATCACACTCAGTGTGATATCACATCAAGCTGTAAGTATTGATATGATATTTGCTTTTATCGCAGGTGTTAGTCTCGTTTTTATCGCTTTTGGCTACTTGATATATCTTGTAAACACATCTTTTATTAACTCTAAAAACACTTTAAGGTATGCTCTTGTTTCTATTGGTCTCATTTCTATAAGCATAGGTAGTTATAACTTAATAGGAGAGCAATTAACAACGCTTCTGTAGTACAAATTTAGACTATATTTATTTATAGTTTAAGTTGGCACTATAGCCATCAAAATAAAAAGGAAGAAATATGTTCAAATTAGACGAAGTAAAAGCACACTGTGATGTACCTTGTGGTATATACGATACAAATAGAGCTATTGTTGCAGCATTAAGTGTTGTTAGAATGGTAGATTTAATCAATGCTAGAATGGAAACAGAAGACGCTGCTTCAGCTCAAGGTCAAAATGATATCGCAAGATACATCAACACTAAAGAAGAAGAAGCTGCTGTATGTAAAGAAGAAATCAGAATTATCTGGGGTGACTTTATTAAGCCAGTACATGTTTTAGATAATCCAGACATTCACACTATGGTTCATAATATCATGATGCTTGGTGGTGCTGCTAAGCAACACGTTTCTCGTGAAAAAGCAATGGATCTACTTGCTGCTGTAAATGACTTTTCAGAACTTTTCTGGAAACTTAAAGGTATGGAATCCAAAAGAGTTACTGCTCCTTACGCTCCTGGCGAAGAAATGGTTTTACCAGTTATCTAATGCTCAAACTCTTTAAAGTTTCAGGCAATTCTCTTTTCCCATTTTATAAAGATGGGCAAAGAATTCTTTGCTTGAAAGTTTTTAAATTTAATCCTGTAAAAAAAGATGATACGGTTGTCTTTTCAAAAGACAGTTATGGACTTATGGTCAAAAAAGTTATTTCTATTAACAATGGACAATACTTTGTTCAAGGCACTGATCCATTAAGTATAGATAGTAGAAATTTCGGGACTATCAGCTTAAATGAAATTCACTATAAAGTTCTATTTTAAGACTTAATTAAAAAAACGAGTATACTCACCCAGATGATTTCGATCACTTCATCGAATCAGTCACTCTTTCCAATGGTGAAACTAAATTAACAATGGCTTCTTTTGTTCCAGGTACTCTTGGAAATGAGAAATCTTATACTGAAGTAACTTTCACTATCAGTCCAATAGGTAAGAAACTTAACTTAGTTGCAGTAACTGTAGAAGTAGCTGAGTAGTTTTTAAATCTTATTTATAGGACTTAACTACACCTTTGAATAAGCTCATTAATCCAATTTAACATCACTCCAAATAATTTTCATACAACTTTTACTAATTGTGTAGAATTGTATTAAATGGTTTGTTTTTTTTGAGTTTATCTTATGAAGAGAGACTTAAAAATATGGAATAGTATTTTATACATTCATATTTTTTATTAACTAAAACTATAATATTATTTGTGTTATTAAATATAATTTATAAGGATATATCTTTGATAAATAAACAACTCCTTTCGGGAAATCTTTTTGGTGGTGTAACGGCTGCTATTGTTGCTTTGCCTCTTGCTCTTGCCTTTGGCGTCCAATCAGGCATGGGGGCAATAGCTGGTTTGTATGGAGCTATTGCCTTAGGTATTTTAGCCGCTCTTTTTGGAGGAACTCCAACACAGATCAGTGGTCCTACAGGTCCTATGGCTGTTGTTGCCTCGGCTATTATTGCAGGTGAAATAGCTATTTATGGCTCTTTAGATGCAGCTCTAGGGACTATTATCGCGACTTTTGTTCTAGCCGGTATCATCCAAATCATTATGGGAATTTCACGTATTGGTCAATACATACGCTATATGCCCTACCCAGTTGTATCTGGCTTTATGAGTGGTATTGGTCTTATTATCATCATTATGCAAATGTTTCCTTTCTTTGGACTAAGTTCTCCTAAAACTATTATAGATGTAGTCAGTTCACTAGGTGATATATTTTCTAGTATGAACTTCCAAGCTGTTGGTTTATCTATGGCTACTATTGTCATTATCTACCTTTTTCCCTATATTACAAAAGCTATTCCTTCAACACTAATGGCATTAGTGGTACTCTCAATTTTATCAACACTGCTTGGACTTCATGTCCCTATTATTGGAGATATTCCGCAAGGCTTACCAGATGTACATTTAGACACACTCTTTGCTATGGATTGGCATCACCCCATGGTTATGATCATTCCTGCTGTAACCCTAGCAGCACTAGGAGCTATCGATTCACTACTAACCTCAGTAGTTGCTGATAATATGACTAAAACTCAACATAACTCTAATAAAGAACTTATTGGTCAAGGTATCGGTAATACCATTTCAGGACTCATTGGTGGATTACCAGGGGCAGGAGCTACCATGAGAACGGTTGTAAACATCAATGCAGGTGGTAAAAGTAAGCTTTCTGGAGTTGTTCATGGTCTTATACTTTTGTTTGTGCTTTTAGGAGCAGGTGCTTATGCGAAGCTCATTCCTTTGCCTGTATTAGCAGGTATTCTTATTACCGTAGGTGTTGGTATCATTGATTATAAAGGTCTTAAACATATCATTCATATTCCTCGTGCTGATGCAGTCACTATGCTTATCGTGTTACTGTTAACAGTATTTGTAGATCTTTTACAGGCGGTAGCAGTAGGTATGGTACTAGCTTCCGTGTTGTTTATGAAACAAATGGGTGATATATCTGAATCAAAATCATCCAGTCAAACTTTTGCTGATTTTCACAATATAGACTTGCTGGATGATGAAAAAGGTATTATGGATGTTATTAAAGATCAAATATACATTCAACACTTTGATGGACCAATATTTTTTGGTTTTACCTCTCACTTTAAAAAAATGATGCGAGAGCTTCCCGAGGTAACTGTTGTTATCTTTCGTATGCACGATGTCCCGAGTATAGATCAGAGTGGTATGTATGCCATAGAAAATGCCGTTTTAGAGTTAGAAAGAAAAGGGATTAATGTTCTATTAATAGGTATTCAAAAACAACCTGAACATATGCTGCGTAACATTAAACTTATTCCTAACCTTATTCAAGAGGAACATCTTTTTAAAGATTTCAACTTAGCTATTACTGCTTTAAAAAATAATCAATGTTCTCTAGAGTCAAAACCTAGAGAAACCAAATCAACAATTCTTTGGAAATACTAATTTAGTATCTTCAATTATATTGATAATCATAAGGATTTACAATGAAAACCATAGAAAACTTTTTAAAATACAACAAAGAGTGGGCAGCACAAATAAGTAAAGATAATCCCGAATATTTTGAAAATTTGGCAAAAGGTCAAATGCCAGATCTTCTTTGGATTGGTTGTTCTGACAGTCGTGTACCCGCTGAAATTATTACGGGAGCACAGCCTGGTGAGATGTTTATTCATCGCAACATTGCAAATCAAGTTATCGCTACAGATTTTAACTGCCAAAGTGTTTTACAATATGCTGTTAATGTTCTCAAAGTAAAACATATTGTAGTTTGTGGTCATTACGGTTGTGGTGGTGTCAATGCGGCTCTTAACAAACAAAGTACAGACCTTGTTATCACCAATAAATGGCTTATCCATATTAAAAATACCTATCGACTGCATCAAGAAAAGATCGATAGTTTCCAAACCAAAGAAGAGCGAATTGATAGACTTATCGAATTTAATGTCATCGAACAAGTTCATGCTCTCTCACATACTTCTATCATTCAAAAAGCATGGGATACGCAAAATGGTCCTGAAATTCATGGTTGGGTCTATGGGATTGATGATGGTTTAATAAATGGGCTTATCACCATTAAACCAGGTGATGCTATCGAGCCAATCTATGAATACGAACCTAAAGGCTAATAGTCTTCTTCAATAGGGCTAACAATATACTAACTAAAAACAATCGTTTGAGTATTCACTATACTGAGGCCTTGTTTGCCAGAGTTTAACTACTTATTCACATCAATATCTCTAAATACCTCGTTATTCCTATCTTTTTAGTGTTGTAAACTTGTTATACCAAGTGGGGTGGTGCTTAAGCACCCCTTTATGTAATTCAGTTTATCTTCCTACTTGTACCCTATAAAGCTTCTGGTTCACTAGAAGTTGGTAAAAAATAAGCAATTGTTGTAAATATTACAGCAATTACTAAAGCAGTTGCTAAAGCTGGGACACCTGAAACAATAGCTACTTCATTTGATGGTGTCATATCCGCTAAAATCGCTTTTCCACCAAGTAATGGATCAAGTAAAAATGTTCCAGATATATAGTCAAAAATCAACATATACAGTAAAGCACCACCTAATCCACCTAAAACAAAGAATATAGCATCTTTTCGACCTTCGCCTAATGCACAGATTGAAGTGCACGGACAGTAGCCTCCGATGCCCCATCCTATTCCAAGAACCATTCCTCCAACAATCACACCCCATGTCATACTTTTAACACTCAACTGTGAAGCATCCATTATGCCAAGTGTCATAGCTAAAAAGATGAGAGTACTAGATACTGCTATAGCTAAAAAGATGACACGCATTAAATGCATATCTTTTAAACGTAACATATTTATAATACCAGAAGGGTTAGAAGCCCCTACACGATGAATGCCAAAGCCAAAAGCTGTACCTAAAAGTATTGCTAATAAAACAGTCATATTATTTTCCTTTCTTTGCATAAAATAGTAGTGCAATAGGAATGCCTGTTACAAAAACACCAAAAGCAAAGAGATATCCACTCACTGATGTTTGCATCATACCGCTCATCATATGTCCACTAGTACAGCCACTTGCTAACCTAGCACCAAATATAACAAAGAAACCGCCTATAAAAGTGACAATATAGCGCTTGAATGTACTGGTATTCCCAAACTTATTCAACCAAACAGTAGGTGCATTCCCTTCATCTCTTGATCGACTTGGTCCTTTCGTTATTTGAGAAATGAAGCCTCCAATAAAAATACTTAACACAAAAACAAGTCCATAGCTCATAGGATTTGCAACTGCTTTTGCATACGAACCATTATTTTTTGCTAAGTAACTATTATCGCTTGTGTAACCTGAAGTTGTTGAATTCGTTTCTGAAACAATTGAAACTACACTATCCCAAATAATACCATTGACAATAGAAAATTGTGTCGATCCACCAACAGGTTTTACTATAAAAATAGCAAGAGCTAAAATTATTCCTACCAGTACTCCTCCATAAAGCCAATTTAATCTTTTTCCTTGCATACACTTCCTTTAAAAATATAATATTTATTTAGTCTATTGTCTTATGCCTTATATATATCTTAAGGAACTTCCCGTATAAATCCATACAAAAGATAAAAACTCTCAAACTATAAACAAATTTACTTTTGTAATCGTTATTTTAAAATAACTTGGGCAAGTTTTGTACTTTTTTACAACTCATTGTAGGTTGAAACTTTTTTTACCATTACTATATCATCCTTTGAAGTACTTTTTAGTTGGCTATTTTCCTATATCTTTTAAGTACTGCTTATACCCTACTTTGTTCAACTTTTCTACTTTTACTTCTACTTCTAATTTTATTTTTAACTTGTAAGCTGCTATTTTTTCTCTAATGTCAGCATCAGAAGAACCGATGATTTGAGCCGCTAAGATTCCTGCGTTTTTAGCACCGTTTATAGCTACTGTTGCTACGGGAACACCACCTGGCATTTGTACTATAGAAAGTAATGAATCCATGCCTTCTAATGAAGAGCCTTTAACCGGTACACCTATAACTGGTAAAACAGTTTCTGATGCCACCATACCTGGTAAGTGAGCCGCACCCCCTGCTCCCGCTATAATAACCTTTAGACCTCTTTTCTCAGCACTACTAGAGTACTCTATTAATCGTTCAGGTGTTCTATGAGCAGATACTATGTCAACTTCATACTCTATTCCAAACTCTTCACACATTAGAGCCGCAGCACTCATAACTGGTAAGTCTGAGTCACTCCCCATAATAATTCCAACTTGTACTTTACTCATATTTGTTTGCTTCCTTTGATTTTTAAAATATTTTTTGCTTTCATCGCTTTTTCTAATGCTATATCTATGTCATCATCGAGTACCGTGATATGTCCCATTTTTCTAAATGGTTTAGTGAAAGTTTTTCCATAAAAGTGAAAAGACAATTCTGGAATTTCTAGTGCATCATGAATCCCATCAATAAATGGCTCACCAGCATAACCCTCTTCTCCAAGTATGTTAACCATAACAGCGGGAGAGATAAGTTTAGTAGAACCAAGTGGTAAGTTTGTCACGGCTCTTATCATCTGCTCAAACTGTGAAGTGGCACATGCTTCAACTGTATAGTGTCCTGAATTGTGAGGTCTTGGAGCGATTTCATTTACTAAAATCTCACCAGTTTTAGTTAAAAACAACTCAACACCGAAAATACCAACACCATCAAGAACTTCTATAGATTTTATAGATACTTCCAGCGCTTTTTCTTCTATTTCTTTAGATATTTTAGCTGGTGCCATCACTATGTCACAGATGTTCGTTCTATCATCAAAAAGCATCTCTACAACAGGATAACATTTGATTTCACCTTCTATATTTCTCGCTACGATGATGGCTAGTTCTTTGTCTATGTCTATGAGTTCTTCTATGAAAGACTCTGTTTGAAGAGCATTTGGAATATCCTCTGCTGATTTAAACATCTGGACACCCTTTCCATCATAACCCTCTTTTTTTGCTTTTTGTATAACTGGAAATCCAAAACTAGCAAGATCTTCATCAGTCTTAACGTCTTTGTATTTAGGAACAGCTATTCCTCTTTCATCTAAAAGTTTCTTCTGTTCATACTTGTTTTGAATGAGCTCTATTACATAAGGTGAAGGATGGATAATATGTCCATTATCATAGAGTTCTTTGAGTATTGAAGTCTCAACATGTTCTAACTCGAAAGTTGTGACATCACTTTCTTGAACTAGTTGCTCAAGCTTTGCTTTATCATGGAATCCGCCCATGATGTGTTTATCTGAGACTTGTGCTGCAGGACAGTTAAAAGTTGGATCCAAAATGGTGACGTGAAATCCCATCTTTTTGGCTTTTTGAGACATAATCTTTCCGAGTTGTCCCCCACCAATAATGCCTAGTTTTAAATTAGAATAGTTGAAATTTTTATCCATTTGTTCTCTTTTACTTAAAGTACAGTATTTTAACCTAATTAGCTTGTTAACTGTATAAAATATTTAGAGCTTGTGGAATATTTTTTTGACTTATCTTTATATTTTCCAAAAGTTATAGGAATCAAAAATAAAGAAGCACTCAACAATTAGTTGAGTTCTTGATCTTCTTCTTTGAACTTCTGGAAGTATTTACTAACAATCGTTCCAGCTGGCATACTGTCAATTTCTGAGAAAATTACATAACTAATTACAGCATGGATAACTAGAGTAACTATTAGACCTTCAAAGATACCGACTTTAAATACCAATCCTGCACATACAGTTGCAAGTAGTACAGCATAAGGACCAAATGTAGCGACATGTAGCAAGCCTAAGAACATTTTAATACCAACAAATGACATAATAATTGCCAATGCAAAGTAAGGTAAATAATGTAAATATTGAGAGTTAAATACAAAGAATGTTATAAGTACACCAATTACCAATACTGATAGTTTTGTATAAGCACCTGCAAGACGATTTGTTGAAGATTTTGCTAAACCATCAAGATTTGTCATACCGCCAAAAAAGCTCGAGCCCATGTTTGATACCCAAATGGACAATAAAGAATTATTTGAATTAGATGGACGTTCCAATGGGTCAATTTTTTCAATTGCCGCATTACTCATCACCTGTTCAATAACATCAACCACAGCAAGCATCAATGAGAAGAAAATTGCATAGATCCACAAATATAAAGAATCAAACTCAGGGATAGGCAGTGAAAGAGCAAAATCAACGTCTTCTACCATAAGCATTTTTACATCAACAAATACAGAAGCCACAATACCGTATACAATTAAAGTAAAATATGGTAATGCTGGTTTTGTATCTTTAAACTTTTTAAACAAAAGAAGAAAAATAATTGCTCCAACTATAGAAAGGGCAATTACTTGAAGACGAGCATCACTCCAAAACTCTTCACCAACACTCATACCAGCTGGTAACATCCATAGATATGGTAAAAATTTCAGAGCGATTTTTAAACCGATACCCGCTAATAAACCTTCAACTAAGTAAGGTGGCACAGCCCTTAAAAGATAGCGTTGCCAGTTAAAGCTCCATATTAGTGCTTGAAATGTCGCCGTCATAAAAACAATAAAGGCCATGTTCTCCATTCCAAAGGTTGCAACACCCATCGCAAGAATTGGGGCTAAACCTGCTGCAATTCCAGGAGCTCCTACATAGTTACCTGGACGAAATATAGCAAATATGAATGCAATAAAAGAGGCAAAAGCAACTGTTGCAAGTCCTACTTGAATTGGATAGTCTGACATCAGAGCAATACCAATAGATAATGGTATTGCCATAGTTGCTGTAATGACACCAGCTTGGAGATCGCGACTAGCATATTTCGCGACAAACGCGGCAGAACCGTAATCTATGTTCTGATTTTGCTTTGTATTTTCATTTTTCATAGTTTTACTACCCTAATTTTTGATTTAGAAATAATAGCTTTCAACTGTTTAAAAAAACTAAAGATAAGAGGCGAGAAAGTTTCTATTAAGATTTTATAAAGTTTAGCTGTATACTTATCACTAATTACTTTTTTTCTTTCTAGTTTTGGAAACCCTAGTTTTATTCGCTTTGTATTTATAACTTTTAAGATTTAGGGTGACTTTATCCGAGAGTTCATGTATGTCTTTGACCATACACTCGTCTTCTTTTTCAAAGTACTTTCTATTCTCTTCAAACTTACTCATAAGTTCTAAAAAATCTATGTCTTTTAAAAATGGATAGAGTTCAATCGAGTGTTCTTCTCCCGCAATCCAGTTGTCGAGTGCACAAACAACTAAAAACTCAGGGAGAAATGCAGGCTTGTCTTCATAGTGGTCTCTAATTACTTTTGCCATTACATCATAGTAGTTTATTAAAGGCTCTTCACTTTTAGCTAATTGTCTAAACATCGGATTCTGTTTAGATAACTCAACCAAATCAAGAAAATAATCTACATTAACAACACTATCCTGAAGATTAACCAGCAAGCTTCTAAGAGTCTCATATACATATATAGTATCTTCATTGGTTCCAACACTTGCTTTATACTCAGCTTCATCTATTTTAGCGAAGTAACGCTCAAGAGCGGTTCTACAAAACACAAGCAATGCCTCTGTTTTAACGTCTCTTAACATAGTTGGTCTTACTCTGTTTTTACAGTTGTCACTTATAAAGTTATTTATTGGCATTACACTCATGGTAACTCCTTAATATAGTGTGAAGTTATTTTTCACTGAAACTAAATTGTTTTCTTTTATTATTCTCAACATATCCGCTAGCTTAAGAGATTTGTCTTCTTCATTAGCAATTGAGCTCTTTACATCTAGTTTGAATTTTTTCATGTTTGTATCTAAGTATCCAGTATTAAACTTTCCAGATATAAAAGCCTCATCTCTTACTATTTCTCTATGAAGTGGTATGTTTGTTTTAATACCCTCTATGTAGTACTCATCAAGTGCTCGTCTAGCCTTAGCAACAGCACCTTTCCAGTCAAGTGCAGACACAATGAGTTTACCTAGCATTGAGTCATAACATGTAGGAAGTTCGTATCCAGAGTAGAGACTAGTGTCAAGTCTTACTCCCGGACCACCAGGAGTTAAATACTTTTTGACAGTTCCCGCCGTAGGCATAAAGTTATTTTGTGGATCTTCAGAATTAATCCTAAACTCTATAGCATAACCTCTGAAATTGATCTCTTCTTGCTTGTATTTTAACTTGTCCCCTCCAGCTATTTCTATCATTCTTTGAATAATATCAACTCCGGTAACTATTTCACTTACAGGATGTTCAACCTGCACTCTTGTGTTCATCTCTATAAAATAAATATTATCATCTTCATCAAGTAAAAACTCAACTGTACCTACACTTTCATAACCAAGCTTTTTCATGGCATTTACAGAGATGTCGGCAAGTTTTTGTCTAGTTTCATCATTTAAAAGAGGTGATGGAGTTATCTCTATCACTTTTTGGTGACGACGCTGTATAGAACAATCTCTCTCACCTAAATGAACTACGTTTCCATAAGCATCTGCGACAACCTGAATCTCTATATGCCTAGGGTTTTGGACATATTTTTCTATAAACACTTCGCCTCTTCCAAAGTACTTTATTGATTCATTAGTAGCCGAATCATACATATTTGAAAACTCTTTTGCGCCGTGAACGATTCTCATACCTCTTCCACCACCACCAAACGCAGCTTTTATAATAATAGGAAAGCCTATTACTTGAGCAATCTCTTCACCTTCTGCTTTATCAAGAACAGGAGTATTCGTACCTTCAAGGACTGGAACACCTATCTTTTTCATAGCAACTTTTGAAGCCATCTTGTCACCAAACAGTTCTATATGATGTGGTTTTGGTCCTATAAATATCAAACCATTATCCGCGCAGGCTTGAGCAAATTCAGCACTTTCAGATAAAAAACCATACCCCGGATGAATAGCATCACAGTTTGATTTTTTTGCTAAATCAATTATTTTATTATAATTTAAATAGGCTTCAACGGGATTACCTACTATTGGATAACATTCATCTGCTCTTGGAACCCATACTCCATTAACATCAGCCTCTGAAAACACAACAACACTTTCAATTTCAAGTTCTTTACAAGCTCGAATTATTCGCAAAGCAATTTCACCTCTATTAGCAATTAAAACTTTTGATATTTTTTTCATGGTTTTTCCAAAGTAATTTTAGTTATCGAAATTTTAGTCTCTTTAAAAAAAATATTCTTCACTAATATTGTTAAATTTATTATCTATTCTTGTTATGAATCCAGTCTATTAGTTTTATTTTTAATTACATAATATGCTATTTTTTTGTTATAATTAAAACTATGAAAAGAGATACACTTAATAAAAAAACAAAAATATCAAATGATATACTATTCTACATCTACACAAACATCGATGTAGACATAAATATGGATGAACTTGCACAGAGTTTTGACATTAGTAAGTTTTATATGCATAAAATATTTAAAGAAATATTCGGAAGAAATATATACCAAAGTATAAAATCTATAAGACTTCAAAAAGCATCTACTCTCTTACTTACAAACAAGTACTCTACGATCACAGAAATAGCTTCCTTATGTGGATATAGTTCTCAGACATCGTTTATTAGAGTTTTTAAAGAAAGATTTCTTATGACTCCAACACAGTGGAAAAAAGATGGGTATAAAAGATACTCACAAACAATACTAGAAGAATCACAAAAAGCAAAAGAGTCAAACGCGAAGTTTGACAACCTTGAAGCAAGTATTGTAAAAATGCCACAAATCGAAGCCTATTATATAAGACATAATGGCTATAACGATGAGATAAAACAGACTTGGCAAAAGATTCAAACATGGACTTATAGTAATAACATTAAAAACTATATACATATTGCCTTGTTTCATGATAACCCATCAGTGACTCACCTTGAAGAGTGTCAATATGTCGCTTGTATTGAAGTGAATGACAAAGCTATTCTTGAGCATGAACGACTACCAAAATTCAATATCTCGGATGGTGTTTATGCTAAGTTTGACATAGAAGGTGATGATGGTGATTTTTTACCATTTATGCATTGGCTTTATACTGAATGGTTGCCAAATAGTGAATACGAAACTACAACCAAACCACCATATGCTATCTATAAAAGAAACAAGTACCTATCAGATGACAACAGATTCGAATTAAGCTTTTATCTATCTATAAAGTTTTAAATTTTAAATTAAAAAAATCGACGGGACGAATCTTTCCTTTTTGCAGGGATTCATTTGCCTTTTGTAAAATGGGTATATTTTTTGAACAGTGTATATATGCTTCTTCAACATCTATCAGAATCCAGAAAACATTTTTCTGATTAATAGAAGTGTGAATTGTTTTTTCCTCACTATAATGAGAACTATCCATTAGGGAAATAAGTTCTTCTTCGTTTATCATCTTCGCTTTTCCATTAATGTGCATGCCCACCTTATTTTCAAAGAAATCAATAAATAAAAGACCAATATGTGGATTTTCAGAAATATTTCCAGCAGATGCTAAAACACCATTTCCTTTGTACTCCGCATAAACGACTCTTTTTTCATCTATTACCATTACAAAGCCAGCTTCACCACTTCTAAATGAGCTATCACACTCTCCATGAGCATCAGAAGTCGCTATAAACATCATCTCTTGCTTTGCTAAAAATGATTGCATATCTGGTGCTAAATAATCTAGCATCTGTCTACTGTAAAAATCTTTTGCTTTGTCCTGCGTTTTAAATACTTTTTGCATGTTATGTTCGCCATCGGAACCGGGTAAAGAAGTTTTCTTACCTGAGTTTAACAACACTATACTTGCACTAAGAAGTGCACCTAAAAACACTATGGTATAACCAGTTGGTAAGTCAAAATAGTATGAAATAACTATAGCTGAAATACTAAAAAACCATCCGAAGTAGAAACTAGAAAGTAGCGGATTTCTAAGTTTAAGTGATACTGCAACAAATGCAGGTGCTATAAGGAGTACAAAAACTACTAAAACACCGGCAAGTTGTACTGATGAAGTAACGGTTAACGCCAACAAAGAGAAAAATGCAAGCTCTTTAAAAAACCCTTCTAATCTAGGATAAACTTTCCAAAGGGCTAAAGCTATAAAAGCATATATAATGGCACTTTTCACAACATCCTCTGGAGATGTAAAAAGTATGTCACTTGCAAGTAGAGATTTAAAGTGTTCCATTCCCTCTGAGGAGTTAGATAAGACCATCATTATTCCACTCGCACCTAGGACATACAACAAACCAATAAAGGCTTCTAACTTTATATGTCTTTGTGAAGCAACTGCTATTAAAAGAGCACTAAAAAGAGCGAAACTCAGAGTAAGCACATAAAAGTACTCTTCATGAAAGTAACCTAAACTTATAGCCGAACCGAGTGCTGCGAACTGTGCTATAGCTAAGTCGGTAAAGATAATCCCTCTTTTTAAAATTCCTAAACCAAAGTAACTATGAAGCATTACAAGTATAACCACCAATGCTATGGGAGTAAGAAAAATATCTATCATTTTATAGCACCTGTTAGATAATCAAAAAGAGATATCAAATCTTCTATATTGTCTAAAGCACCAATATCGTGAGGCATTAAGATAATAGGAATTCCTGTTTTTGATGAGATGTATTTAGCACTCTTTGTAGAGTGATAAACATCATGGAGTATATAAGCTGGATTTTCTTTTTTTATAAGTTTTATAAGACTTATGATATATCTTGATGAGGGTGGGATACCCGGAAGTGGTTCTATAGTAGCAATACTAGTTAATCCGTATGCCTTATTAAAAAAAGCGAGATTATCATGAAACTGTATAACTTTTAGCCCTCTTTTAGTAAGCATTTTTTCATTCCATATACTTATTTTCTTTTTCCACATTTGGGAAAATTCTATATAATTTTTTTCATAAATATTTGTATCATCAGGATTAATTGAAGATAAATAGAGTTTAATAACATTTGCCAAAATTAAAATATTGTTTGGGTCAAGGTGAAAGTGTGGATTTCCATCTGGATGTACATCACCATTTGCTCGATCTACACTTGAAGGTTTGTTTATAAGCTCTATGTATCGAGAAAGGTTTAAAAAAGTTTTAGTGTTTACATTTGTTTTTGGATTACCTGCTCTTCTTATAAGTGGAGGCAACCAACCTATTTCAAGTTGACCACCGTTAATTATAAGTCCATCAGCATTTCTTACTTTTGCAATAAGTGAAGGTCTCGGGATAATAAAATGCGGATCCCAATTTCCTTTTGCTAGAACAACAGGATTTACATTTTTACCGCCTATACTTTTTGTTATAGCACCTATATAAGGATAAGAAACTGCAATATTTAGATTTGCAAGAAGGCTTAGAGGTAGTAGTGTTAGCAGCAGTAAATATTTATTCATAAAATCTTCTTTAAAGTTTGTTTTATCATTTGACACCTATAAAAAGGTGTCAAGTGCTTTTTAGAACGAGTGAGCCGAGTGTGCACCAATAGCAATGTTTGCTTGAAGCATAATCGTGTCTACGCTTTGTTTATGTTGTACACCATTATCATCTTCTTCACCATACATAGCATCATTATGGTTGTACTGAAGTCTAAAACGTGCGAACTCACTTGTGTGATACTCTACCATTCCAGAGTACTTATTTAGGTCAGTTGGAGCAAATGAATCATCTCCTGCACTTTTTTCTATGTCATTTTGATAGATTGTATCGTATCTCAGACCCATTTTCCAATTTTGGTTATGTGTGTAAATAAGTTGAGAATATAGACCGCTCTGTTTTTTATTTAAGGCTAGCACTGGTACTGTAGCATTTACATCTAAATTATACTGTGTACCATCCATCTCTCTACTTAACCACTCACTTTGCCATTTTATTGAGCTGTAAGAGTTAAACGAGTGTAAAACAACCAAGTCGGCTCCATAAAGTTTACTATCACCACTAAATACATGAGGTCCTTCCTCGTCAGTACTGTGGTCCACCATTGAACTACCTTGAGCATATGATACTCCACCAAAAATTGTAGTGTCACCAATGTCAAAAGAGGTTTTCACGTACCCTACCATGAGTGATGGAGCATCAACACCTTTAACTATTGGGTCTTCAACATCACCAATAGTAGCATTTCCAAACATCATTTCATTTTCACCTTGTAGAACTTCAAAACCTGCCATTAAGTAAAATGGAGTTGGCGCAGTCCACTGAAGTTGAGCACCAAGTTCATTTATACCGTGTGTTCCTAAAAAGGCTTCATAAACAAGTGGCATATCCCCAAAATCCCAGTAATGGTGATGCTGAGCATTTAAATAACCAAAGTTTGAGAGAATTTTTCCACCTCTCGCTCTAAGACCATTTCCAAGAGCTGTACTTGTAAAGTAAGCTTCTTCTATTTCGACTCCATGTTGGCTAAAGTGAAAAACGGCATCCATACTGAGAAATGGATCTACATTACTCGATAAAATCATTTCAACATAGTTTAGGTTAAAGCCTTGTTTTGCATTGTAAGTCGCATGAGTCGTATCCCCATCAGTGTGTTCACCTAAAAGTCCGTGAGCAATACCTGGAAGTTCTAAATGTCCGATTTCATCATTTTTCACACTGTTATTTACAAATGAGAAATCTAGAATTGCAGAGATGTCTGGAACATATTGTGATTGATCAAAGGTTCTTTTTTCAGCCGGTAGTAATGTAGCTACATCGCCATAAGCGAAACTTGCACATAGTGCACTTGATAATAGTATCTTATTTATTTTTTTCATAGTTGTATATCCTGTTTAATAATAATATTTTGTTTTTATAAAGTTTTTTGTTTTATTATTGGGCAGTTAGGATACTGAAGGTGGAGCACGGTTTTGGTTGTTTCTATCTTTTATATGAAGAGTGGAAATGAAGTTGTTTTGTGAAATTTTTTCAAAATGGATAATCTCGACAAGTTGAGATATATCAATGACATCAGCTGATATTAAATTATTGTTTACATTACAGACTAAACATGATGAATCATCATCAAGCATAATATGTTCTACTTCATGAGCAGCTGATAAAGTTGTAACAATTATAAAAAAGATAGATAACAGTACATTTAATTTCATAATTGGAATTTTATCATATTAAATTAAATATTTATATTATAAATTAATACAGACAAAATTACTTAAGTTTTAAATCCGATAAAACCCCAACTCAATAAGTATATATCAAAATTACGATACAATGAATCTATAAACTAAAATCATATGAAGGAGATCATTATGGCGAAAGGTAAAGACGTTCAAAAATCTGCAAAAAAGCACCTACTAAAACTTTAAAAGAAAAAAGAGAAGACAAAAAAGCTAAAAAAGAATCTAGAGGATAGTCTATTTATAAAATTGAAAAAACTTTAACTATAAAACCTGACTATATTGATGCCTATACTAATGGTTATCCGCTTATTTCCAAAAAGTCTATAACTAACTTAGAGCAATTGCCCGAAGAAGGAACCGTTATAAACCTTGTCGATGAGAAAAATAGATTTATAGTAAAAGGCTATCATGGAATTCAGAACAAAGGCTATGGCTGGGTACTTACTCAACACAAGAACGATTCCATAGACATAGACTTCTTTGTCAAAAAAATCAAAGCAGCAGTTGCCTATAGAGAAGAGTTTTATAAAAATGAGTCTACTACCGCGTTTAGAGTTTTAAATGGTGAAGGAGATGGTCTTGGCGGTTTAACCATAGACTACTTTGATGGTTTTTATATGCTTACTTGGTATAGCCTTGGTATTTATGCGCTCAAAGATATTATTCTTGAAGCATTAAAACAGAGTGTTGAGTACAAAGGTATTTACCAGAAAAAACGTTTTGATGGAAAAGGAAAATACCTTGATGATGACAATGATTTTTTATTTGGAAAAGAGGCAGATGCACCAATAATTGTTAAAGAGAATGGAGTTAACTTTGCCATATATTTGGATGATGGTGCGATGGTTGGAGTGTTTTTAGACCAACGAGATGTAAGAGCGGCCATTAGAGACAAATATGCTAAAGGTAAAACTGTTTTAAACACTTTTTCATATACTGGTGCATTTTCAGTTTTCGCAGCTGTTGGTGGGGCTAAAAAGACTACAAGCGTAGACTTAGCCAAACGCAGTCTAGTAAAAACACAAGAACAGTTCAATGTAAACGCCATTGATGTGCAAAAGCAAGACATCATAGTCGAAGACGTTTTTAACTACTTCAAGTATGCCGTTCGTAAAAAGCTACTCTTCGACATGGTCGTAGTTGACCCTCCGAGTTTTGCAAGAAGTAAAAAGCACACATTTAGTGCGAGTAAGGACTATGTCAACTTACTAAAAGAAGTCATTCAAATAACCAATACAAACGGAATAATCGTCGCTTCAACGAACTCTGCAAACTTTAGCATGATGACTTTTAGAGATTTTATATCTAAAGCGTTTAGAGAGTTAAAGGGAAAGTTCAAAGTCGAAGAGAGTTTCACTCTGCCAAAGGACTTCAAAGTCCTAGAGAAGTTCAAAGAGGGAGACTACTTAAAAGTTGTCTTTATTCGAAAGATTCGCTAGGTTTCTAGTGTTTCTTTTCAATCTGTCATATTTTTAACCCTACTCTCTAAAACAAGCTAATCTTACACTATGGATTTTAATAAACTAAACGCAGCACTCTATCAACAATCAGCAACATATAGATTTGCAAAGAAACCAAATGACTTTGACAAAGGTTATATGAAAATATCTAAGTGGTTAGCAGACTTATGTTATTACTATGAACATAAACGCGAGCAACAAGAGCTAGCTAATGGAGATGAGTTTATGTCTCTTATAAACGACTACAAGGCAAAGATAAGTGAACTTGGAGAAAGTGACTATAAAGATGGTTTACTAAAGGCTATTAGCGAGATTCAATAGTCTTTAGTCTAGGACTTTATATTAAAACTTATCTTTTTGTATAGTGGATACTCTTGAGCTTAAAGTGCTATACGGTAACAATAGTAAAGTCATTGTTATTGCTGAAGCCAAAGATGGAAAGTTTTATATGGCGGAGCATTCTTATTTTAGGGCAATATATGTCAATGTAGGTGGTTGATTTATATAAATAGAATAATATATTTCACAAATTCTTGACAGCTAATAAACTTGACTAACTACTTGAAATTAAATTGCACTATGCTTTTAATGTTTTAGAAGTGTCATAAACCATCTCATAATAGTAGTTGCCATTAAACTCAAACTCTTGTATCACTTCGAGTCCCAGTTTTCGTTTATGGGCTTCGTACGAGCGAGGGTTTATCTTGTTTACAAAGGTTACAAGAATTGGATAACGTTTAGACATCTCTTCTCTTGTAAAATCAAATATTTCAGGTAACACCTCAGTCCCTCTAACACTTTTATCTATGCAGATAGGTCCGTATTGGTAAGAGTTCTCTACACTTAGTGTTTGACCTAAGTAAGTTAGATTATGTAAATCTTTTATCATGTGTGCAAACATTGGCCATCTAGACCAAAACTGCCATGATGCAGCCATCACATAAGCCATAACCTTTTCATTTTGTACACCTATGAAAAGACCTTGCTCTGTAGTAATCAATTCTTCTAGTTCTTGTGCGCTAAACGCAGTCGTCACAAAACCATCTTTTTTTTCTTCTTCTTTTATAGTGTTTACTTGGTACTTAGAGTGCAATTCTAAAACACTCGGTATATCTTCTACTGTTGCTATTTTATATGTCATATTAAATCTTTGGATGCTATCTTCATTGCAATTTTTCTTGAAATAGGAAAAACAAGTAAAATCGTTGGAAGTGCGATGGCAAAAGCAAATATCCAAGCACGAAGCCATATTAGGATAAAACCATCTATAAGTCCCAAGTTTATAAAAGTAATTATCCCCGACATGATGAAACTCATAAAACCAGAGAGTAAAAAAGATTGCACTAGTGAGAGGTACTTAGAAGATATCATCTTATCCTGCTCTCATTTTTAATATCGCAGCAACATCTATCTTTTTTGTGTATTTCACAAATGCTTCACTTTTCTCTTGTATGGTATACATTGTCATTCTATCCGCTAACTCGTTACCTTCAAACCCTGCATGGGCTTTTATGTGTGAGAGTTTTACATCTTGTTTGATGTCGTTGTAGAGATAGTAAGCTTCTTTTATTATGTCAAGATTTTTAATCGCACCACCCTTTTTAGTCCAGTTCTTCTTTTCCCATGAAATAGCCCAAGTTTGTATGCAGTTTATCGAGTACATTGAGTCACACTTTATCTTAACCGTATTTCCATTTATAAGCTCTTTTTGCGCTAAAAGTAGAGACTGATAAAGAGCACCAAGTTCAGCGGTGTTGTTTGTTCCCATAGTTTCATAAAGTCCATACCAGAGTTCAGAGAGTTCCCCTCTTCTGTAAACAGCAACTCCCGAACCAGCTTTTCCAGGATTTGGAGTACAACCACCATCACAGTATATGGTAACATCGCCATTAGTACTAGGAGCACTTGTAGTGATCTGTATTTCTTTCTCAGTTTGTTCTACTATACTCATGTCTTCTTTACCGATTCGGCTTTTAAGCCTCACTTGGTCTAACGGATGTTGGCCTAGACGAAACTTTTGTAATGCCTTATAGTTTTTGATGATTCTATCACGAGCCACTTTCGCTTTTATGCCACCAATCAAGACAAAAAGTTCCGCTCTTGCATCTGAAAGTTGTTTGCCAAGTGCCATTTCTACCCATTGAGCCTTTTCATTCTCATCTATATCAAGTAAAATCAGCTGAGAGTCATTTATATCAGTATCCGTCTTTACACCTAATTCTAAGAATTCTTTCGTAACTATTTGCATTTTCTTTCCTTGATTAATTGTAACAATATTTTAGTTCTTTTGTTGAATCTTTCTTTCCCATTCTGATTGAGTAGCAACATCATAAACACTCCATCCTCGTTCTCTTAGAACTTTGGCACTGACACTACTTCTACTCCCTGTTCTGCAATAAACAACGATTTCTTTATTTTTAGGTAATGGTATTTTACCCTTCATAATATTTTTTATTGGTAAGTTAATAGAACCTGATATATGTTTAACTCTAAACTCTTTGGGTGTTCTTACATCAACTATTAACGCACCATTTTTCACAGCTTTTCTAGCTTTAAGTAAATCTTCATCACTAATTTTAGAACAACCTGAGAAGAGACCCACTATTAATAAGAACATACCAATTATTTCTTTCATTATTTACCTTTAATTAAACTTTTGACGATAAGAACAGTGTTTACAAAGTTCTTCTATAACATTTCCTGTACTCAGTATGGCCATTTGAGAGCTAAGTCCATGACAATGTCCCTTATCGCCTACAAAGTCAGCCTGGAGTGATGGCCATTCAAAAAGATTGTCATAGTTAAAAAGTACCTTAGATATTACTCGAAGTTTTTTACTCTGCATATCCATATCACTTGGAATTTCAGCACCCAGTTTTTCAAACATAGTTTGAATAACCTGAGTATTATAATCTTGTTGAGAATTGTCTTCTTCTTTATTCCATAGTCTATAGTTTATAAATGATTTAGTATTATTTTTACGGAATGCGAGTGTAAACTCTGCTATTTTTCCTAGGTACTCATCTAAAGATATAGGAAGTTTATTGCCCCTGTAACTATTAAGTGAGAAGTTTATTTGTTTGATTACCGGATGGTTGAGGACATCGGAATGAGAAGGTTTTAAGTAGTAACCAGCCGTTGTAATATGAACATTAAGCCCAACACTATGGCTTATGTCTAAATACTCTTTGAGGTTATCAACTATTAATGGATCACCAACGACATGATAGGCCACATCATTGGTAAAAGCTTTTATCTCTGTATTTATCTTTGTAAACAGTTCTATATCCATGTCACTTAAAACTCTACTAGCAGATGGACAAAAGTCACAAGAGAGTCCGCACTTAGATGTGAGTTCTATGTATACCTTTTGCATATGCTTGATTTTCAAAAATTAGTCTTTATTATGTAGTGCTAACTCTTTTTCTAGATACTCTCCAGTAAATGAGCCTGTCTCTTTATAAGTACTCGCAAGTTCTTCTGGACTTCCCTCTGCTATGATAAGTCCACCACCAGCACCACCTTCTGGTCCCATGTCTATAACATAGTCAGCATTTTTAATCATGTCAAGATTATGCTCGATGATAAGCATAGAATTTCCAAGTTCAACAAACTGGTGAAGTACCTTTGTAAGTCTGTCTACATCTGCAAAGTGAAGTCCCGTTGTAGGCTCATCTAAGATATAGAGTGTTTTACCAGTGTCTTTACGACTTAGCTCTTTAGAAAGTTTGATACGCTGTGCCTCTCCACCTGAAAGTGTCACTGCATTTTGCCCTAAAGTGATATACCCTAAACCAACATCAACAAGTGTTTTCATTTTCAAGTTTATCTTCGGAATTGGCTCAAAGAAAACATAAGCTTCATTAACACTCATAGAAAGAACATCTGCTATTGTTTTTCCCTTGTATAAAACTTCTAAGGTCTGGTTATTATAACGAGTACCATTACAAGAGTCACATTTAACCATGATGTCTGGAAGAAAGTGCATTTCTATCTTGTTTTGACCTTCTCCTTGACACTTCTCACAACGACCACCTTTAACGTTAAAACTAAAACGCGACGTCGTATAACCTCGTATCTGAGACTCTTTTGTTTGAGAAAAAAGATTTCTTATCTCATCCATAACACCTGTGTATGTTGCAGGATTTGAACGCGGTGTTCGGCCTATTGGGCTTTGGTCAAGATAGATAACCTTGTCTACATGTTCTAAACCAGTTATTTCTACACCAGCTACTTTGTTTACTTTTCTTGCATGGTTGAGAAGTTCACGTGCCGTTGGAAGTAGTGTTTGAAGCATAAGAGAACTTTTACCACTTCCACTTACTCCTGTAATACATACAAAGTTGTTTAGAGGAATTTTAGCACTAAGATTTTGTATGTTGTTAAGTGTGACATTTTTAATTTCTATATATTTATCTTGGGAGCGTCTATAAAAGTATTCTATTTTTTTACGGCCATATAAGTAGTCAGCCGTAAGAGTTTTTGCTTTTTTAAGCTTCTCTAACGTTCCACTAAAAACAACATTACCACCATACTTTCCAGCACCTTCACCAATGTCAATAATAAAGTCAGCATTTTCAATAGTTTCTTTGTCATGCTCAACAACTATAACACTATTTCCCTTCTCTTGAAGTGAGCGCAGTGTTCTAATGAGTTTTTGAGTATCTCTTTCATGAAGTCCAATACTTGGTTCATCTAGCACATATAAAACACCAGTTAAACCACTTCCTATCTGTGAAGCGATTCGTATGCGTTGTGCTTCTCCACCTGAAATACTTCTTGCATCACGTCCAAGTGTAATGTAGCTTAAACCAACATCAAACAAAAAGTATAAACGCTCTCGAATCTCATTTAAGATTGGTGCTGAAATCTGTTCATCTTGTGCATCCATATATTCAAAATTTGTTTTATCAGCGAACCATTCATACGTTTCACCGATTGGCATTTTAAGTAAGTCTGCTATTCCCTTGTCTGCAACTCTCACAGCTAAAGACTCGTGTTTAAGACGATTAGAATCACAAATGCTACACACTTTCTCACTCATGTAGTCAGCTAACTCTTTTTCATCTTTAAACATGTCATAAGCTATACGAATTATTCCAGGGAAGAGGCGTTTGACTTCATGGTTTTTCCAAAGGAATGTCACTTCTTCTATGTTTCCATGAAGTATTGCTTTTTTCTGGTACTCTTCTAATTCTGAATATGGCACTGTTATATCTATGTCATTATGTGCACAAAATCCCTTTAAAAATGTAAAGTAATAGCCCTTGTTAAAACCATAAACAATCTTAACGGCTCCCTTTTCAATACTCAAATCTCCATCAATGATTTTTTCTTGGTCTAATGCGTAACGCAGTCCTAAACCATCACATTCTGAACATGCACCTTTTGGTGAGTTAAACGAGAATGAGAGAGGTTCTAGTGGATCAAAACTGATTTTACAGTCAAAACAAGCATTATGCTCTGAGTAGTGCATATGTGCCACACAATCAAGTTCTTCATGATTTAGTATTTCTATTTCTAGTTCGCCATAAGATTCTTTAAGTGCTTTTTCAACATCGGCAGCTATTCTCTCTTTATTTTCAGGCTTTACAACAACTCTATCGATGACAACTTTAATAGTGTGTTTTTTAGTTTTTGAGAGTTCTATTTCCTCATCAAGACGTACCATTATTCCATCTATCTGAGCACGAAGATAGCCCTTTTGAACTAAAGACTCAATCATCTCTGCATAAGAACCTTTTTTCTCACGAACAAGAGGGGCCAAGAGAACAAGTTTTGCATTTGCAGGAAGTTTATGAACTTCGTTAATAATGTCTGAAGCAGACATTTGAGAGATAACTTTTTGACATTTATGACAATGCTGTACACCGACACGAGCATATAAAAGTCTAAAATAATCATAAATTTCAGTAATCGTCCCAACTGTTGAACGAGGGTTTTTTGAAGTTGTTTTCTGGTCAATTGCAATAGCAGGAGTAAGTCCTTCTATCTTGTCAACATCAGGCTTTCCAACACGGTCAAGGAACTGTCTTGCATAAGAAGAAAGTGACTCCATATAACGACGTTGTCCCTCAGCATAAAGAGTGTCAAAAGCGAGAGTAGACTTTCCACTTCCACTGATTCCAGTCATTACAACTAATTCATTTTTTGGTATAACTAAATTTATATTTTTTAAATTATTTTCTCTTGCACCTGTTATGGTGATAACATCATTTTTTTTCAAATTATTTCATCCTATTTATATAAATATTCTCTGTACTAGATAGACTACCACGCACAAGTAAAAAACTACAAGTAAATTTTTTTGTAGCATCGTGTTTACAGTATCTTTTAAGGCTATTCCTACATAAACACCAAGTAAAGAAGCCAAACCAACAATCACACCATCTTCGTACATAATATTTCCCGCTAAAGAGTGAGAAATAAATCCTGAAATAGATGAAAAAACTACAAAAAATAAACCAGCAGAAATTGCTTTTTTTAGTGGTACATGTAAGTAACCGACTAAAATAGGAATAAGTAAGATACTCCCACCAACGCCAATAGTCATACTTAAAGCACCTAATAAAAAACCTATAATAAAAAGAGCCATACCATGTATCTCTTTTACCTGTTCATGTTCCTGCGTTTTGAAAAATAGCTTTAATAGTGCAAAAGTTGCAAAGCTTAAAAATACAAGTTCAAGTGCTTGTGTACTAACAGCAGAGGTAATCGTACCACTTAAGAGTGCACCGATAAACCCTCCAATAGCAATATTTAACACCATAGGCATATCTAAAGTGCCCTTTTTAGAATTTAAGTAACTTCCATAGATAGAACTAAAGACCATCTGTACAATTGCAATGCCAATGGCATCTTTTGTTTGATAGTCTAAAAACAAAAGTAAAGGAACTAAAATCGTTCCTCCTCCGATACCGAAAAAACCGGATAACACTCCAACAGAAATACCAATTAAAATTAATTCAAACATAACTATCCATAAATATTTTGCGAAGTATACTCGAATAAGACTTCACAATAGATATAAGGGTACATTTAATTTTACTTTGTGTTTCATTAAAGTATAATTATTCCTAATCAATAAAAGGTATACCATGATAGACACTATAGAAGAGGCTCTAAAGAATTTTTGTACTCATCAAATAAGAGAAGAATTTGAAATTTCTAACGAAATTTGTAAAAAGAGCACATTTATTGCTTACGTAGATATTCAAACTGCAGATAACATAAAATACCGAGTCTATATTGCCTATGATCAAAACTTTATACAAAGAATCTCAACAATTTTTCTCGAAGAAGATAAGAGTGATAAAGCAACACTCATAGACATGGCATTAGAAACAGCAAATATGATTATTGGCAGTGCTAAGCTTATATCTGAAGCTCAAGCCGAAAATCCTTATACAATGGGTATTCCAAATTTTGAAAAGATTGGTGACTTTGATATAACTTGTCAAGACTTCAAAACTATAAAAATTCAAAACGATGAATTAACTATCGCAATTAAGGAAATAAATGGCTAAGAAGCTAAAACATAATTTTTTAGAAAATCATAACTATAACGAAGAAGAACTCTCTTGGATGGACTATTCTGGTGTTTTAGATATGCAAGTAGAGTTTGTTGCCGATTTAGGCGAAACAAAACTCACACTAGGTGAAATTCTAAAACTAGACCAAGGCTCTATTATTGATCTTAAAAAACCAGCAGGTGAAAGTGTTGAGTCTTATGTAAATGGCCGTATACTAGGTAAGGGTGAGGTTATGGTTTATGAAAAGAATCTTGCCATTCGTATTAATGAAGTTTTAGATTCTAGTGCTGTTTTATACCACCTCTCAAAAGAAAAACTATGATTAAATACTTTTTACTACTACTGCTTCTTCCACTTTCACTTTTTTCATCAAAAATACTTAGTTATAACATTTATGAGAGAACAGATAGAGCCGATGTCATGATTACCTTTGATACTCCATATCACGGAAATATCAAACAGAGTATAAGTAACTCAAAAATTATTATAAAGCTTAGGGATGCTTCTATAGAATCATCCAAAATAAAAAAAGTATCTTCCCCCTATCTTCAGTCACTTGCAATAACAAAGCTCAAAGGGCAAACGCAGCTAGTGGCTCTTGTCTCTCCATCAGTTAGACTTATAGCTTCCAAAACAACTGATGCATATGGATTGAGACTAAGATTTACTAGTAAAGTAACTCAAGCACCAATGATAAATAAGCAGTTAGTTACCCAACAAAATCCTTTTTCGGCACTTCCTACTAAAAAGAATAGTGATATGTCTTCAAGCTATTATATAGTTGTTGGTATCTTAATTCTAGGTATTATTATACTTATGATTTTAAAAAATAAAATTCAAGGACAACAGCCTAAAAAATCAAGGCAAGCAAAAAACTCTTGGCTATTTAAATCTACAGATCAAGTAAATGACATACAAGCTCAAAAAACTGATTATAGAGATGTTTCTATTAGATTTCAAAAATTAATAAATGATAAGAATAGTGTTGTAATGCTAGATTTTGGTGTAGAGAGTTATTTGGTTCTCATGGGAAATAGTAACATTTTACTCGACAAATTTACTGACAATAAACCTAGTAATCAAGAGGAATTTGAAAGTGTTTTACAAAGTAGGAATCAAGAACTAGAAGACTTTTTGGGAAGTAACTATTCAGAGGGCTCTAGAAAAGAACCTCTTCAAGCTTACAAAGAAAAAGCGGCATCACTCATTTATAGTAACGAATCTATCTCTTAAAAGTTTTTTAATAACTTTTATCTGATCAAGATCTAATATATAACTCTCATCCATCTGCTTATTAGAGTGGAAAACTTCCGTTACAGTTATACCGTAAGGATCCTTTTTCTCTTTTGTCACCTTCCCTGACTCATCAAAAGTGTAAAGATAAAGAGTTTTTCTTGTTGTCTGAATATAATATGTCAGTATAATCTCATCAGAATGTTTCTTCTCGAGAGATACAACAACTCTCTGGTCATCTTTATACTCACCTTGTAAGTTTAGTAGTTTTTGAGCATCTTCTATACTTAAATAGCCTATATAAAACTTATTGTAAAGGTCATGATACCTTTGCACTTTGAAGCTCATTAAGAAGTTCATATCAATGATATGCTTTTTACTACTTCTAATTGTCTTAGTTATCCATGACATGGTATTATAATATCTGAAATTATGAAGCTTAAGAATATGTGCTTCTATCATACCGCCAGTTTTAATAATCTCTTTTGCTTGAATTTTTGGTTTATTCTTTGAAGTAAGGTATTCTAAGACATTCCCTGCTGAAAATTCTTTAGTAAACCACACTTTACAGTAGTCTGGAAACTGTTTGTGACCAGTTGCACCTTCATTTAAAATGATAAGTGCTTTAATCTCATAATGAGGAAATATTATTTCTAAAAGTGCTTTTTTCTTTCTTAGTCGACGTCTAAGCTTTAGAACTGACTTTACAAGTGTCATTTCTACAAAATAAAGTTCATTCTCTGTAGTAACAAACATTGCATCAAACTCGCTAATTTCTCTACTTTTAGTTCTATAAACTATCTGTTCTTTTTCGCTAATAGAAAGTGTATTTGCATAAGCTTTATGTCTATTCTGATGAAAACCCTTCAGTACAAACTTATCTATATAGTCATTTTGTTGTGCATAGCGTAGAAGTTTTTCATAAACAAAATTTTCAAATACTTCACCCTCAAAAGAACGATAAGAACTCATATATGCTGGATCATCTACTTCTAAGCCTTTGGCTATTAAAGAGAGAAGGTGTTTTGTATTATAATCATAGTATAAAAGATTATCTTTTATATCAACGGGGTCTAGGTCTTTGATTGATTTACTAATGCCTAACATGTTCAAGCCATTTCTCCATTACTAAAGAATGTGTCAAGTCTATCTCTATACTCTTGTATATCTGTGATATTATTAACCTCATTTCTAAGCACTGAAGCTCCTCTATAACCTTTAGAATATGTATGTGTATGTTTTCTAAACATAGGTACACCAAAAGAGCCATAAAACTCTATCATTTTATCAAAGTGTTCCATAATAATCTCATGTTTTAATTTTGGATCTATCTCTTGGATACCGGTACGAAGCTGATGAAATATCCATGGAGAACCAACGGCACCACGGCCTATCATTAAACCATCAGCCCCAGTATGCTCTAAAACCCATTTTGCCTTATCATAAGAATCTATATCTCCATTTGCTATAACAGGTATATTCACAGCTTCTTTTATCTCTCTTATAGCATCATAATCAACAGCTGCCTTAAACTTTCCAGTTCGAGTACGTCCATGAACTGCTAAAAAATCAGCACCGCTTCCTTCTATCATTTTTGCTATTTCAACATGATTTTTATCTTCAAAGCCAAGTCTCATTTTCACAGATGTTAAGCTTTTATTTGAAGTATCTTTTATACCCTTTATGATATCACTCATGAGAGGTAAATTTAGCAGAAGAGAACTTCCGCTACCATGTCCAACTACTTTTGGTACAGGACAACCACAATTAAGGTCTATAACGTCTATTCCTTCGCGTTCATTTAAAATCTCAACAGCACGTTTAGCCATATCAACCTCTGAAGCAGAAATCTGTACAGAATAAGGATCTTCATTATTCGATTTTAGTAGCATATGGAGAGTTTTTTTAGAGCCATGGGCAAGAGCATTTGAACTAAGCATTTCACTTACCGTCAAATCCGCACCAAATTTTTTAACGACACTTCTAAAAGGTAAATCTGTAAAGCCGGCGAGTGGTGCTAAAACATAGATTGGTTTTTCAAAAGAGAGGTTTTCTATCATAATATTAAATAAACAATTCTATATTAAAGTTTTTATTTGCTTCTTTAAGCGCTCGGTATGCTTTAAAATTTTGATACTCTTCAGTTTGCGAGATATCAAGTATATCATCAGCTAACGAGAGCATCTCTAAATCAAAAAGTGTATAAAGGTAAGCATCCATAGCATCATCATTTTCTTCACTGAAAAGTTCAAATAATTTCATTCTCTGTTCTGGAATCATGCCACCACGAGAAATAGTAGCTGAGAGTTGAATTAGGTCTTCTTTAGTCAAGTCTAGTTTTCTAAGAAGTACAATGAGTACATCATTTGAAATTTCTAAAGTATTTTCATCTGCATTAACACGAGACAAGATGGTGCTTAAAGACTCTTTTGTAAGTACCTCATTATACTTTTCAATCATTGGAAGAGAAGCTGTTCTAACAAAATCAACATAAACTTCTTCTCTTAGAACAGTTGCATACTTACTAGCATTTAGGAGTATTATTTCAGCAGTAAGTTCTTCTTTTTTATATCTATTTCTTTCATTTTGAATAACTAAGTCATTTGTTGTAAGAAGGTTATAAGGCTTTAAGTCGACAATCTCGCCATTTTTTATTCCATCAATGGCTTTTAATACAGTGTCAATTTTAGTATTATTTGTTGTTTCTAAATCTGCAGTAGGGAAAATTTTAATATTTTCTAAAAGCATTCCCATTAATTTATACTCTGGTGTTTTAAAGCTATATTTTCTACCACTCTTACTAAGATATGTATCGACTATGGCATTTATAATTTTCTCATAATCTTTTTCAGATTTACGAAGATTCAAACTACTAAGAAAAGAATAAAATAACATATGCAAGAGACTCGCTATATATAAAACAAGCAGAGGTAATAAGACTAAAAATGCTACAGGAAGAGGTGGCATGGAAATACTAAATAGTTCTAATGCGATACTCTCTTGTGTTATATACATATAAACGAACGAACCGATTAGTGCCATCAATAAAAAAGAGGCTATTGAATATCTTTTGATATACATGATAATCCTTTATTAAGTTTTTTCTATTATCTCTCTACAATCAATACAATAAATTGCATGCGGTTTTACTTTTAATCTCTGAAAACCTATATCATCTTCGCACATTTCACAGATTCCGTAGCTTAGATTTTCTATTTTACCTAATGTAACTTCAATTTCTGATAATTCTTGTGTTTGCTGAATAACAATTGCACTTTCAATCATTGCATTGTTATTAACTGATGCATGATCACCCTCATCATTCAACTCTAAAGAATTTAATTGACTTAACTCAGCATTTACACCATTAATATTTTTCTTTATTTGTACTTTACGACTTTCTAGTAGCTCTTTAAAATAATTTAACTCACTTGTTTGCACTTGTGTATCCCTTTACTTATGATATGGATGGTTACTTAAAATAGAAAAACCTCTATAAATCTGTTCTAGCAATACAGCTTTAGCGATTTTATGACTCATAGTAATTTTTCCAAGACTTATTACAGCATCACTTTTTTTCAAAAAGTCATCCTCAAATCCATAAGCTCCACCTATAAAAAATTTAATTGACATTTTATCATTTAAAAGCTTACTAAATTCATAACTGTCAACAATTTTACCATCAGGGTGCAATAATACAGTATAAGAACTTCCTATATGGGGCTCCAATACCTTTGTATATGCCTTCTGAGAGGCACTTGGGGAGACAGTGTGTGCTTTTGTTACATCTTTAGTAAAGATTTCAATATCTTCTACTTTTGCAAACCGAGAAATCATTTTTATAAGCTCTTTATAGAGAGGATCGTAAATACTCTTCTCTTTTTTAGCGATACTTACAAGTTCTAGTTTCACTTAAGAAGTCCACTTCCAATTACTCGATATGTTACATGTTCAAAGTCGTCTTCTAATGTTACTCCACCAATAGCACCAACGAGATGCTTTGATTTAGAGGCAATCTTATCAAGTGAGTCTCCTAGTGTACCTGTTATATCATGCTTTGTTGTAGTGTCTCTAAATGCACCTAATCCAATATAGTTAATATCAAGGCTATTTGCTTGAGCCACTTCTTCTTCGTTATGAGTTGAAATACCTAAAATTTTATCTTCAGAGACTACACTTCGGAGTATTCTAATAGCTTTAGTAATATCTTCATCTACAAGAGCTAAATCCCCCTGTCCCATATGAACCCCATCACAATATTCTATAAGCTCATATGCATCATTAACTATTAAAAAACCCTCATATATTTTTCGAATTCTGATGAGTTGTTGTTTAATAAAAGAGACATCAGAATTTTTACTTCTATATTGAATTATTTCTGCATTATGTAATTTAGCTATCTCTACAAATTCTTCAAGAGTAACACCCTTAGTGTCCAGCATATCTTGATCGCAAAGAGCATATAGTTTCATACTAAACTTTTAAAAGAGTAAGCATATCTGCAAGAGTTTTTTTAAGATTATTTCTATTAACGATCATATCAATAGAACCTTTTTCAAGTAAGAACTCTGCACGTTGAAAACCATCAGGAAGAGCAGAGCCTATCGTCTGTTCTATAACACGCTGTCCAGCAAATCCGATAAGAGAACCTGGTTCAGCGATGATAATGTCTCCAAGGGTTGCAAATGAAGCGGAGACTCCACCCATTGTTGGATCAGTTAATACTGAGATATATGGAAGTTTGTGTTTTGCAAGTTTTGCTAAAGCAGCTGAAGTTTTACTCATTTGTAAAAGTGAAAATGTAGACTCTTGCATTCTAGCTCCACCAGAAGCAGAAAGGATAACAAGACCTTCACGGTTTTCTACAGCACGGTTCACGGCACGTACTATCTTTTCACCTTCAACAGAGCCTAAAGAACCACCCATAAATGCAAAATCAAAAATAACAACTTGTGCAGATACTCCATTCATAACAATAGAGCCACTAACTACTGAAGACTTATGCCCTGTTTTAGCAAACCCTTCTTCTATTCTTTGTGTGTATGGTTTTTTATCTACAAACTTTAATGGATCTAGTGGTTCTAGAGTATCATCAAACTCAACAAATGTGCCCTCATCTGCTAAAAGTGCTATACGTTCTTTCACACCAATACGAATATGATATCCACATTTAGGACAAACATAATTTTGGTTCTCAACTTCTCTATAATACATTGTAGAAGAACAAGACTTACATTTAATCCAATGTGAAGATGCTTCTGCCTTTACTGGCTGTTTATTATCAAAAGTTTTATGAAAGAGGTCAAATAGGTTCAAAAAAAATCCTTAAATTATATAATAGCTCTTATTATATCTAATTTATACTTATTCTATTGAATTTTTGTTTTACTTTTTTGAGTATTTCTTATCTTCTCTATATCCAAAAGTAAAACTAAAATCACAGTAGTACTTGGAAAAGCTCCTCTAATAGGTATGGATGAGATAAGCTGTAAGGCAAATGGCTCTAAACATTGGCATTAGACTTTTCAGAAGAGAGTAAGACTTTGATAGTTTCAGATAAATCACGAGCAACCAAGGTTATCAAGAACACAGGAAAGTGCTCTCTTTTAAAGAGGGTGGTTAGTTACAGAATATGGATAACATATATTTTTTCATTTTAGTAGAGATTCAGATATATTGTAGCATGACCATTAAACACAGCCATTACTACTAAGTCAGCACTAAAGTCACTTGTGATCTTTTGCTGTTCGCAAAAGAGATACACCTTTTAAACATTCATCGATTAAGTTATCTATTTTTTCTTCTGTTGAACCGACTACTACACTTAAATTATTAATGCAACTGACACATTTTTCAAGGGATGACTTTTTACTTTCTATATTTGCAAATGATGAGCAGCTAGCTATTTCATCATTCTTTGCAGATAGATTTATACTTAAGACAATTGTTATTAGTACTATTTTTTTATACATAATTTTTCCAAATTTTATTTTAGTAGAGATTCCTATATACTTCGTACAGCTTTACAACCATCAAGCGAAGCCCTAAACTATTATTAACCCTAATGACATTTGATATTATAACTGCATCTTCATTTGAGCTTTTAAAATACAAATAGCATTTTTTACTATTCCCCTCTTTTACTAGCCTCTAATGTAGGCCGAGCACCTCTTGGAATTACCATCCATATTTTTCTAACTTCACTTCTAAAGCTATGTAAAATATCTTGTGCTTTTTGACTTCCAGTTTTAAGAACATAGTCTTTGAGAAGATTTTTAAGCTCAAACATATCTGCATCAAACTCATCATTATCAATTCTAATTGCTTCTACAAGCTCCGTATTTATCTTTTCGTAGAATGTTCTATCTTCATCATAAACAAATGCTTTACCACCAGTCATACCGGCACCAAAATTAACACCTGTTTTACCTAAGATTACAACTATTCCACCTGTCATATATTCACATGTATTATCTCCAGTACCTTCAACAATAGTAGTCGTACCAGAGTTTCTTACCGCAAATCTCTCGCCAACTTGACCATTGATATAAAGAGAACCACCAGTTGCACCGTAAAGACAAGTATTTCCACCAAGTGCAAACTCTTGCCCGCTATTTTCAGCTGTAATTACAATGTTTCCACCGTTCATACCTTTACCGATGTAGTCATTACCTGCACCGTCTATGTTGATATTTATTCCCTTAGTCATAAATGCACCAAGTGATTGTCCTGCTACACCTTTCATATTTAATGTAATTGTGTTATCAGGTAATCCGTCATTTCCATATCTTGAAGCAATCTCACCTGAAATTCTCGTAGCAAAACTTCTATTTAAGTTAGAGATCTCTTTTTCTAATACAATCGGTTTTTCCGGATTTTCAATTGTAGGAAGCAACTCTTTAATAAGCTCTTTTTCATACTCATTTTGATCGTACGGTTCATTAAACGGTACTTGACAAGTATTAACACCCTCTATTCTATAAATTAGTGATTCAAAGTCAAATTTTTGTGCGAACTCATCATCAATAACTTTAAGAAGGTGATCTTGTCCAACAATCTCTTCTAAAGTTTTATATCCAAGTGACGCAAGGATCTCTCTAACATCCTCAGCTAATAGTGTGAAGTAGTTAATAACCTTATCAACATTACCATTGAATTTTTCTCTTAACTTTTCATCTTGAGTAGCAACACCAACAGCACATGTATTCATGTGACAGACTCTAAGCATGATACATCCAACAATTACAAGTGCACCGGTACCAAATGCATACTGTTCTGCACCAAAAATAGCAGCTTTAACAACATCTAAACCAGTTTTTAAACCACCATCAGTTTCAAGTGTAACTTGTCCTCTTAAGTTATTTACTTTAAGAGAGTTATGCGCTTCAGAAAGACCTAGTTCCCAAGGGTTACCAGCAAATCTAACTGATCCAATAGGCGCAGCACCTGTACCACCGTCCCCACCTGAAATAATGATCTTATCAGCATATGCTTTAGCAACACCAGAGGCGATTGTGCCAACACCAGCAGAAGATACAAGTTTAACTGCAACTTTAGCTCTAGGGTTAGCTTGCTTGAGGTCATAAATAAGCTGAGCTAAATCCTCAATTGAGTAAATATCATGATGTGGTGGAGGTGAAATCAACGTAACACCAGGTTTTGTAAATCTAAGTGTTGCTATAAGTGGAGAAACCTTTGATCCAGGCAACTGTCCACCCTCACCGGGTTTAGCACCTTGTGCAACCTTTATTTGGATTTCCTCGGCAGATTGTAAATACTCCGGTGTAACACCAAATCTACCTGATGCAACCTGCTTTATCTTAGAGTTTCTATTACTTTTAAGTCTCTCTTTTGCTTCACCACCCTCACCTGAGTTTGATTTTCCACCGATTGTATTCATAGCTACTGCTAAAGTTTCATGTGCTTCTTGTGAAATAGACCCCATAGACATAGCCGCTGTTGAGAATCTTTTAAAGATTTCCGATAAGGGCTCAACATCATCAACTGGAATCGCTTCTCTATCACTTTTTAGTTCAAAGAAATCTCTAATAAATTTCTTATCTCTTCCATTTACTAACTCTTTTAATTTATTCCAATCTTCTTTTTTTCCAGATGCCCCAGCATTTTGAATTGCAGCGATTGTTGGTTTAGATAAATCATGGAACTCTTCACCTTTTCTATACTTGTAGTATCCACCTTTGTATAGTGCTTTGTCTTTACCTTCAAATTTATCGGTAAACGCTCTTTTATGATTAGAATTTAATCTCTCATCAATATCTTCATAACCGAGCCCTGCTAACAACGAAATACTTCCATCAAAACAATCATTTACAATTTCTTCGCTTAGCCCGATCACATCAAAAAGACGAGAGTTTTTGTATGATGAAATAGTTGAAATTCCCATTTTAGACATAATTTTTGAAAGACCTGCACCCATAGCTCTTCTAAATCTTCTTAAATTATGAGGCATATCTTCCGCATACTCTGTACCTTCAGCTATTTGCTTAACTGTATAATATAGAAGATAAGGAAAAATAGCTACTGCACCATATGCAATCATACAAGCAGCTGAATGTGGATCATAAACTTCTCCAGTAGCTGCAACAATACTTACAAGATGTCTCAGTTTTACATCTAGTAGCCTTTGACTAATACAACCAATTAGCATTAGCATTGGGATTACTTTATTGTTTTCATCTAACTCTCTGTCATCCAAAATAATAGTTCTTACACCATTATCTCTTACATCTACTATGATCTTTTCTATTAAAGCATCTAGAGAGCCTCTGAGGTCATGAGTATATGTTGTTGCATATTTACCAACTTTATATGCTGGATCATATTTTGAAGAGCTTGTATCACCAAACTCTAGCAAAATTAGAAATTTTTCTTTTGACATAACAGGAAGCACTGTCTTAAGTCTCTTCCCATGTTCTGCATCATCTGCAAGAATATTTCTTTTTTCTCCAAAACCAGTATTTAAACTCATTACAATTTTTTCACGAATTGAGTCTATTGGAGGATTTGTCACTTGGGCAAATTTTTGCTTAAAAAAGTCTGTAAAATTTCTTTGCTCAGTCGAGAATGCTGCAATTGGTGTATCATCACCCATTGCACCCGTTGTCTCTTTGCCCTCTTTTAACATTGGACTAATTACTTGTTTATTTAACTCTTGAGTGTAGTTGAAATATCGCTGTTTTGCTTCCATTTCACTCTCTTTAAACTTACAATCTTCAAAATCAGCTGTAATTGCATGCTCTTGAAGATAAGACATATTTTCAGACAGCCATTTATCATAATTATGCATACTTTTAAGATGCTTATTGATATCTTCATTTTTAAGTACTTTTCCGTATTTAAGGTCGATTCCAATCATCTCTCCAGATTGCAGTCGACCTCGCTCAAGAATCTCCTCTTCAGGTAACTCTAGTACACCATATTCAGATGAGATGAGCATTCTATTGTCAGTTGTACGGATATATTTAGCTGGTCTTAATCCATTTCTATCGATCACACATCCGATATATCTTCCATTTGTCATACTTACTGCCGCTGGTCCATCCCATGGCTCAAAACAAGCACTTGCATACTCATAAAAGGCTCTAAGTTTTGAATCCATAGCATGGTCATTATGCCAAGGTGCGGGAATAAGAGAACGGGCTGCTTTAAAGAAGTCCACTCCATTTACCTGTAAAAACTCCATAAAGTTATCTAAACTAGCAGAATCACTCATTCCATCTTGAATAACATCCGTGAGTTTACTCATCTCTTCATCTGAAAATATTCCAGATTTAACGGCTGCCATCTTCATTTTTACATTAAATCGATTTGCTGTAACAGAGTTGATTTCTCCATTATGGGCAATACTTCTAAATGGTTGTGCTAGTTTCCATTGTGGTAAAGTATTTGTAGAGAATCTTTGGTGAAATAAACAAAAAGATATTTTAAAATCTTCCGAGGCCAAATCTGTGTAAAAATCTTTGATATGTGTTGGCATAACAAGACCTTTATATGATATAACAGTTGTTGAAAATGATGGGATATAAAATGTTGTATCATCTTGAAGCTTCGTTTCTATCTCTTTTCTTGAAAGATACACAAGTGCATCCAGTCTTTCATTTGCAACTGGGGAATCTGCTACAACAAAAAGCTGCTTGATAGTTGGAAGTGACTCTAATGCTTGAGCCCCTAGTGCGGCAGTATTGACAGGTACTTCTCTTGCATAGACAACTTTAAGATCATTATTTTTACATATAGATTCCATAGTATCGAAATCACTTTCATTATTTGAAAATACCATAGCTACAGCATACTTTTCTGGAATATCAACACCATTACTAGCAAGCTCTTTTTCAAAAAATGATTTTGGCATAGAAAGTAATAAACCTGAACCATCTCCTGTTTTACCATCTGCTGCTACAGCCCCTCTATGCATCATTCTTGATAATGAAGTTACTGCATCCTCTAAGTTTTTATGTGTAGGTTTATTGTCTATTGAAGCTAATAGTCCAAATCCACAGTTGTCTTTAAAAGAAGTTAATAAATCTAAATTGCATGCCATTGTAGTCCTTCTTGATTATTATAAATAATTATTTTTTTATCCTATGGATATTTTCAATCCTATGGACATTATGAGTATGGAATTCTATCTAATAAAGCATTAAAACAAGGTTAATTTGGTATACTCACAGTATGCAAGGTTTTATCATAAACATTAACAAAGTTAAAGATGAAGATCTTATAGTTACTATTCTTTCAAAAAACAACTTGGAAACCCTTTATAGGTTCTATGGAGCACGCCATGGAACTATAAATATTGGCTTCAAAATAGACTATGAAATAGAGCCCTCCGCCAAATCAACTATTGGTAGACTCAAAGATGTTGTACACATTGGTTATAAATGGATAAACGACTATCATCTCCTGCGTTTATGGCAAGATTTCCTCTCTCTTTTTTTTAGTCATCTTAAAGATGCAGAAAATCTTGGAACTTTTTACTTTGACCTAATAGACAATGCCTCAAATAAATGGGCGAAACAAAATCCAAAACGTGTAGCTATTGAAACCTATGTTAAACTTTTAGCGCATGAGGGAAGACTTCACAAGGAGTTGTACTGCTTTTTATGTTCTAAGGAGATACAAGGCGAAGTATCACTCATCCGTGCCTTTCTTCCAACTCACTATAATTGTACACATACTTTAGGCATTAAACGCGAAGCGCTTAATGCACTCTACGAAAACCATTCAAGTCTTTTTTTAAGTGACAAAGAAGTTGATAGACTTTGGCGTATTTTACTTGAAGGGCTTTAATGCCAGAGTTGTTTAAAAAAATTTACAACTAAAGAGGAGAATTTATTCTTTCCTAGCAACAAGCGAAGCTACCATTGTTGCTTCTCCTCTAAGATTTACATCTTGTCTCTCTTCATAATAAATAACATCAAGTCCAATAAAAGCATGAAGCAACTCATTTTTTCTAAGTAAAAATTCTGGATTTACTGGTTGAGTAAACTCTCCATGTGCAATGATAAAAGTCTCAAAAATAATAACTCCACCACTACGAAGAGCTTCTTTCATCTGAGGTATAAGGCGTCTTGATAAATAGTTAATGTTCACGATTAAATCGTATTTGTTTATCTCTAAATTATAAGTATCTAAATCAACATCAAATTTTTTAATGGCCTTTATATCTTGAATTTGAGAAAGAGCATAGTCACTAATATCAACAGCATCAACTAAAAACCCTTTCTCTGCGAGAAAATGAGTGTTTCGTCCTACTCCACATGCTATATCTAATGCTTCACCAACATCTGCAGCCCCTATATATTTTTCTATTATCGGTTCTACATTATGACGCATTGGTTTTTCTACATGGCGCTTGTTCCATCTTTCTTTATCTTCTGTCATTTTTTATGTCGTTCTGAAGTTGTAAAATATAGAAGAAACAACCATAAAGCAAATTTTTCTAAGTTTATATATCATAATACTACTCTTGATTTTTTTTATCATATTGACCTGAGTTATTATATCTATTTATCACCTTATAATCAATTATTTGACAAATATACTCAATAATTAAAGCTGACTCCCTTATTTTCAACAAGCAACTATCTATCTTACTAACTTCTTTGAATATTTTATTTTTGTGTCTATTATCATGATACTGATGTACGATATTTTCTACATTAACAACAATTACCTAAACTTTTTAAAATTGTGCCGAATATAGTGGCTAAATATAAGCAAGAATCAACATGCAAATACAAGTCTATTATGAATACACTTTTTTGAGTTTACGGAAATTTTGAGAAATAAAGACTTTTCTAGTTGGAATTCTTCTCATAAATTGGCAGTCAAATTCAGTGTCCGATTTTGATACTGTTTTTGTTTGAATACCTTATGGAACACGGAAAACTAATGTGAGTACTATGTGTTCCAAATATGAGAGGTACTTGAATACATAAAACTGTCTACTTTATAGGGGACATTCCAAGTTCCCTTTTTTAATAAGTAGTCCATCTGCATCATAGCTATTTTCTTCTGTTGTCTCTGCATAACCTATGTTTTTTACTCTGGAAAAGTCATCATACTCAAATACTATAGTCTCACTAAGTGTGCCTGTATATGCAGCAAAAGGACCTTGAACCTGAATGTTCATTTTTTATCTGACTAAATGGTGGAGTATATCAACAACTTGGGATTCAGAGCTTACAACAGCTGATGCAGCAGCATCAATCTCTTTAAGAGCATGTATAAACTCTTCAGGATGAATAACTATAACCTTTTTACCTAATGCCGAAGCGTATCCAGCATCAAATGCGGCATTCCATTGTTTATACTTCGGACCAAACTTTACAACCAGGATATCTGCTTGTTTAATGAAAGTATGGTTTCTCATAGAGTTTATTTTCGCACTTATATGGTCGTTATAAAAACTACTTTTTTGTTCTCCTATTACATCTTTACCTATGTCATCACTACTGGCATGATCATGTTCAGGTATAAGAAATTCAATATCATGATTTTCACAACCTCTCATAATTTCTTCTCTCCAGTTAGAATGAATTTCACCCGCAAGATATACAGTGTACATATTGATTCCTTTAAAATTTTCTTTATTATCTCTTAATTTTCTTAAGCTAACACATATAAAGAACTTAAACTATTGTAAAGTTAGATAGAATTATTCAAGCAAACAGTCTTGACTGTTCATATAAGAACCCCTAATTAAACTAAGGAATTAGAAAATGGAAATAAAAGTATATTTTTGTGCTGTCATATACAATGAGGATTCTGAAATAATCCAAATAACGGACATTAAAAAACAAGCGGCTAATGACGGCGTAACAGATGTTATATCTCAACTTCAAAACTCAAAAACTACATTGGCAGCTTTATATAAAGATGGCTGGAGATTAATTCAAGTTGTTTCTTCTCACGAGACGAATGGTTATAGACTTTTTCTAGAAAGAGGCTAATTTTTCTACGAAGAACATCGTTCTCAAACTTAGTCTAAAAACCTATTTCTTATGTCTAAGTTTGAAATACTGCAGCTTTCACTCTGTCCAAAAACTTTATAACGATTTTTTGCAATAAGGTCGTAAATAAAGTCTCTAGTAAATCTTGGAACCACGATACATACAAATAACAGTTTCCAAAATCCACCTAAATTCTTAAAAATATGCAGTGCCGCTGAGGATTTTATATGTATTGTCCCTCGTTTGGAATAAACAAGTGAATCAAAATCAGATGTGGAGAGATTATTTTCATTTAGTAAATCTTGTCCAGCCCTAGACTCGAGAGAAGCAAAATAAAACTTAGACTCAGAGTCTCTTCTGTAAATAAACCTTACAATTGCAGAACATAAATTACACGTTCCATCAAATAATATAATATGTAATTCATTTTTATTGTTCAATTTAAACTAATGGTTTATTTTTTAATTGACGATGTAAAATACGCCATCATCTTTTTCATTTTAGGAAGTACTGGGGAGTTTTTTATCTTATAGTTATCAGAAAGGTATCGTGTTTTTCTATAAGCAACTATCACCTTGCCATCTTTTTCATACACCATGATACGCATAGGAAGTTCATATCCCATTAAAATATCAGCTTGCATGAGTTTTGTTCCTGCCTTTGGATTTCCAAAAACTATTACCTGAGAAAATGGAAGATTCATATCTACAGAAGTCGCATTTTTTTGATGATTAAAAACAGTAAAGATAGAAAAACCTTTTTTTTCTTCAATCATTGTACTAATTTTATTGACTGTCGTCTGAGCATTGTACTTGCTCTCTATTTCAACAAATGTTGAGGCATAAGTATTTAGTACTATAAGTAGTAAAACAATAACTTTTTTCATATTCGTCCCTTATATTATTAAAGCATATTAATTAGAAACAATTCTTCTTAATGTTTTATATGCGATATATAAATCATAGTATACATTGTTATACTCATTTTCTGCTTGGGTTAGGTTTGATTGAGAAACTAAGAGGGTTAGTGTTTGGACATCTCCATAACTATATCTATCTGCGGTTATTCGATAATTTTCTTCTGCACTACTTTTAGCACGAGCAGCTACATGCTTTGCACTTTTAGCAACTTTATAGTTTTCATATGCTTGAACAAGCTGATTTTTTAGATCTAACTTGAGTTGATGTAAGCTAAAGTTGTATTGATTTTGTTGCTCTAGTAAAGCTTTTTTCATTGCTGAATTTCTCATTCCAGCATATAAACTCCAAGTAACATTCACTCCATAACTTGTTTGATCTTTTGCTTGAAAAACTGATTCGCCTGATACTCTCTCTTGGCCATTAATCTGATGTCTAGCTTCAAGATTTACCTTTGGTAGATAGTTCCCATTAATAGCATTTTTCTGAGCATTGAATGATTTACTCATAAGTTTCATTGCTTTCATTTCACTACGGTTTTGCATCATTTTTAATTCTAAAGAAGTTATGTCTTCTACATCACTTACACTTGCATCAAAATCATCTATTAACTCATTTGTATCAATATTCAGAGCTATAGTATTTGCCAAATTGCTCTTTACTTTTACTAGATTACTTTTCCCCTGAATGAGTGCTTGCTCAGCTTTTAGTTTTTCAACATCAATGAGAAGTAAATCATTTTTAGCTACTACACCCTGCTCGTATCTTACCTTTGTATCATCGTATTGTTTTTCGAGTGATACAAATTGTTTTTCTTGTGTTTTAATGAGCTTTTTTGCTTTGAGGTAATTAGTATAAGCTACAATAACGGAAAGCTTTAAGTCCTCTACTACAGCTACCTCCTGTAGTTTAGAAGACTCTAACTCAAACTCTTTAGAATCAACCGTATAATAGTCAGAAAGACCATTAAACAAGTTGTACTGTAGATTTATATTATAATTATAACTAGTACTAAATGCGAAAGTTGTCGGGTTTTCCAACTTCTTCCAGTTAAATCCAACTTCAAGGGTAGGATGATAAGCACCTATTGCTGCATCCTTTATATACTCATGATACTTAACAGTACTTTTAGAGATTGAAATTTTTGGAGAATTTTTCAAAGCTAAATCAATGGACTCGGATAGTGTCAATCCAAATACAAGTGCATAAGATGAAACTAAAGTTAAAACTACTCTCATGAAATATCCTTTTCTTTTTTACCTTCAAGGCTGAGTATTAAGTACATCAGTGCAGGTGTAACTAAAATAGTAAATAGCATTGATAATGCTAGTCCTCCCGTAATTACTGAACCTAAACCTCTATAAAATTCTGAACCTGGACCAGGGATTAAAACCAATGGCAACATTCCAAATACTGAAGTTAAAGAACTCATAAAAATAGGTCTTAAACGCGAGCTTGTCGCCTCTATAATTCCTTCTTTATTTTCCATTCCATTATGTCTTATGTTATTTAATGACTGATGCACAATTAAAATGGCATTGTTTACAACGATTCCAATTAAAATAATAAATCCAAGCATGGTAAGTATGTCAAGAGGTTGTGGTGCTACAAACATATTTGTCAGTTTTAGACCTACAAATCCACCGGCAGTCGCCATAGGTACAGTAAATAAAATTACTAGTGGATAGATAAAGTTTCCAAATAAAGCACTCATTAAAAGATAAATAATTGCAAGTGCAAACACTAAATTCCATTTCATAGAAGTAATCGTCTGAGCTAGTTTATCTGCCTTCCCTGCAAGTTTTACTTTTTCTCCACCTCTAAGCATAGCTGGAGGAACAGTCTCTTTAACAATTTTTTCGAGTATCTCTACACTTTCTTCTAAGGTCATTGTAGTTGGTGGTGTCACCTGAAGAGTTATGGTTCTTTTACCATCAACATGACGTATCTTTGTAATGCTCGTTGTATGTGTTAATTGAGATAGTTCAGACATAGGGACTAAACCTGCATTAGGTGTTGATATTTGAGTAAGATAAAGTGCTTCAGGTGAGTTAATCAAATTGTCTTGAGATTTTAAAATCATATCTATAGACTTTTGTCCATCTTGTGTATACTCGCTAATTTTACGTCCATCTAGAAGAACATCTGCAGCAAAACCAAAACTTCTACTATTCATACCTACATTTACAAGAGCGTTACGGTCTGGAATAATCAAGGCCTCGGGAAACAATAGCTCAATAGATGGTACTGGACGCACTTGAGCACCTTTGAGACCTTGTGAAATTGCACCAAATAACATTCCACCAATGTCAGTTAGTTTTGACATATCTTGACCACTTATATCTATGTCAATATTACGCCCTTCTCCTATACCTTGTTCAAATACTCCACGTTGTAAAGATATACCAAAAATACCAGGAAAACTATTTACAATAGGCATCATAAAAGGAATATATTCAGCTCCCCTAGTCTCTTCTCTAGAAATCATTCCTTGAATAATAAAATCGCCAGCTGCTACATAAAAACTATTTGCGATAGGTGGAATACCATCAATCTCTTCTTTATAATGAGGTTCTAGGTGTTCATATATTTTATGCCCAATATCTTTCTTTTCCTTCTCAGACAATCCTGGAGGTGGAATTAAAATATTCATTATAAGATTTTGATTTCCTTGTGGTAAATACTCCATTTTTGGGAACAACATTATGATTGTAAGAACAGAAATTGTTCCCATAACAATGAGCATTATAAATTGGTTGAGTCTTCTCTTTAAACTCCAAGTCACACCTGACATAAATAAAGCATTGATTTTTTTAGCCATTTTTATTAAAAATGAATCTGGCTTGTCTACAATAACATGTTTTGCTTCATGGTCCTTTGAACTTAGTTTAATAAGTTGTGTCCAAAACATTGGTATAACAGAGATCGAAACAAATAAAGAAAAAGTAATTGCAGCAGTAACAGCAATAGCAATATCCTTAAACAGTTGCCCTGCTTCTGACTCTAAAAAGATTACTGGTAAGAAAACAGCTATTGTCGTTAAAGCAGAGGCTACAAGTGCACCCCAAACTTCAGTTGTTCCATCATGTGCTGCATCAAACGGTTTTTTACCCATCTTTAAATGTCTATCTATGTTTTCTAAAACAACTATGGCACTGTCAAGTAACATTCCTACGGCAAATGATATACCAGCAAGCGATATAGTGTTTAAACTTCTATCCATGATGTTTAAAACAATAAAAGTAGCCACAATACTAATCGGAATTGCAGCCGATACTACTGCCGTAGGTAAAAATGAACGTAAAAATAGTAATAAAACTATGATTGCTAAAACTGCACCAATGGTAATATTTTGCTTTACTAAGTCAATCGCACCTTGAATGTAGCCTCTTTGGTCATAGAACCAGTCAAGATGTATATCATGTGATGGAAGTATATTTGCATTGAGGTGCTCTACTACTTTTTCTACTCTGTTAGTAGTATCTACAACATTTGCAGAGGGGTCCATTCTAACACCATATATAAGTGCCTTATTTAAGCCGTTTCCATTTGACTGTAAAATGTTTGCTACAACTTTACTGTAGCCTTTAGATATCTCGGCGACATCCCCTAAACGAATACTTTGTTCACCATCATTAAAAAGTACCATTTGTTCTAGTGCTTCTATAGATGTAAACCTTGCAGATGTTCTCACTCTATATGTTCGTCTATCAATATCTACCGTTCCGGCTGCTGTATCAATATTTTCATTTTGGATAGCTGTCGCAATGGAATCTATAGTCAACCCATGTGCAGCTAGTCTCTCTGGGAAAAGTTTGATATGGAGTTCATCTTTAGTTCCACCGGGAACAAAAATACTTGCTACGCCCTCCACTCTTTCAAACATCTCTTTTACATCATTGTCTAAATATGTCAGATATGTATCTACATCTCTATTATTACCCGCGTTTACAACAAAGCCTAACCATATAGTTGGTGATGCATTAGAACCAGCTGATTGAATAATTGGTTTTTGGACATTTTCAGGGTAGCGATCAACTTGATTGAGTTTATTTGACACTTCAAGAAGTGCTTTATTCATGTCTGTTCCGACTTCAAATGTTAAAGTTATTTCTGAAATATTATCAGATGCAGTTGCTTCATAACCAAGTAGTCCAGGAGTAGATTTTAGTTGTTCTTCTTGCTTCTCAATGATATCGCGTTCAACTTCACTTGGTGTGGCACCTGGCCATAAAGTCACAACTCCGATTTCTGGTTCTATTACGTTAGGTGTTAGTTTATATGGAAGCTGAGTAAGAGAAACTATACCAAACATCAAAATTAATACTATACCAACAAAAACACTTACAGGTTTTTTTATAGATGTATCAATCAAGTTCATCAGTCTGCCTTCTCAATTACCGGCATATTAGGAAATATTCGCTCATTGCCTTTTGTGATGACTTTCATACCCGCACTCAGACCTTGAGCATGAACTGCTGCTTCATGTTTAACATAATTGATAACTTTGACTGGTATCATTACAGCTTTAGAGTCTACCACACAAAAAACGACAAAACCACCAAACCGCTTAATCACAGCATCACGAGGAACAAGTAAAGATTTTTCTTTTTTTATTGTTGGTACTTTTACATCTACTCTCATGCCTTCTATAAAGTTTTTTTGATTTTTCAGTGAAAGTTTTAGTGGAAATGTACGACTACCTTTATCTGCTAAAGGAATAATATTTTTGACATAAACATTTATCTCTTTAGAATTTATTTTTGCCTGCAGCATTTGTTTTTTTGAAATTGTATTAAAAAGTTTACTAGGAATGTTTATTTTAGCTTCTATGCTATTTGGGTCAATAATATTAAAAACACTACTACCTACCGCTACCCATTCGCCTATGTCAACAGATCTTTCTACAACAACTGCGTTATATGGTGCTTTAATTGTTTTGTTTTGTAGCTCTATTTCCATTGAAAGCAACTCTGCTTTATGTGCGTCAATTTCTGCGTTTAAAGCTTCTAGTGTATAAAATGTAGTGTCATAGCTACTTTGTGCAATACTTTGCTTTTTTAATAAAGCATCTGCTCTCTTTAAATCTGTTTTTTGCTTCGTTTGTTGTGAAATAAAAGAAGACAATATTGCTTCTTTCGCTTTTACCTTAGCTTCAAGAATTGAACCCTCTAGTTTAAGTAAAGGAGCACCTTTTTTAACAAATGACCCCTCTTTAACAAAAAGTTTACTTACTACACCTGAACTTTCCGATGCTAATTTAGAGTTTTTATCGTAGTATAAAGTTCCTACATAGTTTTGGAGAGAACTTACATAACCCTCTTTGACTATTACTGTCTTGACTAGCGATGCACGTGGCTGACCGTTTGCTTGTAAATTTAAAAGTAAAGCTATTGCCAATAGTATATGTTTCATTTTTTGCACTTCCTTAATTGTCTTTCCAGAAAGATACCATACTAAATCTTACATATTGCTTTCTAGAAAGATATATTTACTTATACTAATAAATCTAGTATAATTAGGTCATGAATGCAAATGAATTAAAATTACGTCTTGACAATAAAGACAAAGAAACATGTAGTAGTGATATAGGTTATGTTGTCTTACCTTTAATAATACTCTCTCAAAAACTTTTATCAGATATTTCTAAACTTTTAGATGAAGAGTTCAACCTATCAAACAGTGAATTGGATGTTTTAGCATCCTTACATTCTGCACAGGATGAAGACCACACTCTAACTCCTACACAGCTCTATGAAAGATTGTTTTTCTCCTCGGGTGGTATGACAAAAGTTCTCAATAAGCTACAAATAAAAGAGTTCATTATAAGACTTGAAAATAAAGAAGATAAAAGAAGTAAACTTGTTCAATTAACACCTACCGGGATAGAAATTTTAAAAATTGCATTGGCTGATGTAACAAAACTTGAAGAAACAATTTTTTCAAATGTAAACGACAATGAAAGAAAACAACTTTCAAACTTACTCTTTAAAACACTTACTCATTATGAAGTATAGTACTAAAGAGAGTAAATGCATTTAGACCTAACTCAGGGTGATATAAAACCCCATATATTCAAATTGGCTTTCCCTGCCGTCATAGGTTACTTTTTTCATACTATGTTTAATGTAACAGACACTTACTTTGCCGGTATGATTTCAACTGAAGCACTTGCCGCTCTTTCACTCTCAGCTTCTGTATTTTTCATGATTTTAGCTATAGCTATAGGAATGAGTGAGGCATTAACCTCTCTTACTGGGAATGCTCTGGGCGAAAAAGATATACCAAAGGCTCAACATATAGCACTCAATGGCATTGTATTTTCGATACTTCTTTCTATATCTCTTTCTATTATAGGTCTTATCGCTACTCCCTATCTTGTAGAAGCCCTGGGCGACCCATCTTATGTAAAAGCAACACTAGAATATATAAATATCATACTCTATGGTGTCATCTTTTTTGTAAGTTCATTTTTTCTCAATGCCCTTTTAAATGCCCTTGGGGATACAAAATCATTTAGAAATATACTTATTTTTACTGCGTTTTTAAATATACTGCTTGACTATATGTTTATCAAGTACTTTGAAACCGGTGTAAAAGGCATCGCGTTTGCAACTATAATATCTGAGAGTATTGCTATGCTTTATCTCTTTTACAAGCTCAACAAAACAAAACTTTGGCACAAACTCTCAGACTATAGATACGATCAAAAAATCATAAAAAAACTTCTACTTCAAGGAATACCTCCAAGTGTTAATATGTTCATGATGGCGTTTGGAATGTATATCATCACATACTTTGTAGCTGACTATGGAAAAGAAGCCGTTGCCGCATATGGCATTGGTATGAGAATTGAGCAAATATTTTTAATGCCTATAGTTGGTCTAAATATCGCTGTTCTTTCTATAGTTTCACAAAACAGTGGAGCAAAAGCCTATGAGAGGATTTCTCCAACAGTAAATCTCGGAATATTCTATGGATTTATTATTAGTGCTATTGGGGTTATCTCTTTCTTTTTGTTTGGGGAGCAATTTGCCTCTACTATGACGACAAACCCCATAGTTATCGCTCAAACAGCTCTTTACCTTAAGGTATCTGGCTTCGCTTTTTTTGCATTTGTGCTAGTTTTCATCTATGTCGCGATGTTGCAAGGCATAGGTAAACCCGCTATTATTGTGCCTATCAGTGTTTATAGACAACTCATAGCTCCTATAATCGTGTTTAGTATTCTTGCATACTTACAAGTAGATATTATTTATCTATGGTTCTCTCTTACTGCTATTATATTTTCATCAGGAATATTTTTATGGTGGTATGCTGAGAAGACTTTAAAAACTCTCTAAAAGCGAGTTAGTATCATAATCTTGGAAAGCATTTAGTGTTTAGTTTTAGTAACTTGCATATATGACCCTGATGACAATGATCCACTGATACCAAATTAAAGAAGCAATTTAAATATCCAAGGGAAAACAAAGAAAACGAAAAACTAAGAGCACTTTTCTTAGAAGGCTTTAGTGCTTATAAAAAAGAACATGATATTCAAGCACATCAATGGCCTAAAGAATTCAAGCTAGAGCCTCTACGAATGAAGCGTTATATGCCTAACTCTCAAGATATGTTTGATGAACATGTAGAAGTAACTAATCTTAAAACTGCAAAAAGATTTATGGTTGCCTTTTTATACCTAAATGATGACTTTATTGGAGGAGAAACAGACTTCCCCCAGTTTAAGATAATGGTTAAACCAAAACAAGGAAACTTACTTCTTTTCCCAGCTATGTGGAACTGGTTACATAAAGGCTGTCCAGTAAAAGGTAAAAATCCAAAGTATATAGTAAGCACTATGATGCATTATGTATAAAAATAAGAAAGAATTTAAGGATTATAGATGAATAATAATACACTGACATTTAATAAAGGTAGTTATTCTAATCATGTTTTAAAGTTAAATCATGACTACCAAAATATTGATATACGATATATGATACAAAATATTTTTATGAAGGTTGTGTAATGAAAGTTTTAATTTTAATATTTATTTTACTTAGTGGAGTTTTTGCAGATGAAAAAGTATGGATTCCTTATGTTGAACGAGATGCAGGGAAAATTGATAGTGCTGTACTTGCTCTCGATGGAAAAAGTTTTTACACTTTAAAAGATGGACTTATTACGAGGTGGCAATTAAATCCTATAAAAGAAATGAGTTCTTTTTCTTCAGACATAAAAGTAGCAAGGGGAACATTTAGCAGAGTAAGTATGTTTATTGTAGAAAATAATTCACATATGTTACTATGGACAAGAAATGAATTTGAATTATGGGATCTAACATCAAATACATTACTTAAAAAACATTTCATTAAAACTGCAGCGATACTTTATATTAATAATATGTTTATAACAGTAGATAAGGATGGTACTATTGTTAAGAGAGATGCTAATACACTTGAAATAATTGTAAAGTCAAAAATAGATATTTTATTTGAGAGTGAACCTAATGAAGAGATTAATTTTATTATAGGTAGTGATAGATATCTGTTTTTTGGGAGTAAAGACTTTTTTATACAACTTGATACAAAAACATTGAAAAAAGTTCAAGAATTAAATATTTATGCTCCCGCTATTTCATCCCATGAAGACTATTTATATTATAAACTAAAAAATTGTCATGTAAATGAAAAATGCCAATTTGGATACTGTAAATATATGCTTTCAATAAAAACTGGAGTAATTAAGCATTTAGTACTTAATGAATATGCAGATGAAAACGAACTACATGAGTTTAAAAAAACAGCAAGTATGATAAAAAGAATATACCCTGCTGGGTATTTAAGTAAGTTCGGAAAATCATCAAAAACAAATAATCATATTTTATCTTTAGGCAGTGGTCGTGGTAAAAATGCTTATTCGAGAACTTTAGGAGTCCGTTGGTTTATCTATGATAGAGCTAATAATGATAAATATAATGTATTTTTCCTTTATGAAAATAAAGAATGGATATTTATGGATGAAAAAAAGAATTTTGAAATATCAAAAAATGGACGGAAATACATGAAAATGGCAAAAAAGAAAAGTACTAACGAAAATGAACTTCAAATAAATGAGATTAGTGATGAAGTTTTTAAAAAATATAACATAAAATTAGAGATAAAGGAAAAATAATGGCAAAGTACACCTTAACAAAAGAAAATAAAGCATTTTTTGAAGGAAATAATTCTCTTCAAGCAGATTATAATAGTATAAGTCAAGAATTATGGAATGTTTTAAATGCGGTAGGAATGTATGGACTACAAAATGAAGATATTTATGACAATACTAATGCAATTTCAATTGATATAAGTTTTTCTAATAGTGGGTACACAGATGGAACTATGCTGATTGACTATGCAATAGAAATCCCAGAACTAAATGGTTCAGGAGGCTTTACCCCAGTAGAAGATATTACAGGTGGATATAAAAATACATTTAGACAACATGATGGTAATGTGACTATTGTACATGAATTAGGACATGTTATTCTTCAAATATTATCAGGTGATACATATAATCCATCAAATGAACTAGCTAACGCAGTATTAGTCAGAAATTACACCCCAGGGGTAATATCTCCACTTTTTAAAATTACACCCCAATGTTACCCCTGGGGTGTAATTTCGATTAATATTAGGTGCGAAAGTTAAGATCATTACCTAATCGTTCTACCTTTGTGTTCTCTCTAAGATCTTATACGAGTAACTTGCATTAGCTACTGTATAGGTCTCTTGGTCTAACTCTCCGTAGACTCCTAGCTAAGCCTATTTTTATACTCTTCATACCCAAACTCTTTT
>Ga0233442_1000164_pt1 | contig 74666 bp, 48 predicted proteins | sample SI_123_September_3_FD_182789 | JGI IMG/M metagenome (GOLD analysis project Ga0233442, IMG submission 182789) | Seawater microbial communities from Saanich Inlet, British Columbia, Canada - SI_123_September2016_150_MG | ecosystem: Environmental > Aquatic > Marine > Inlet | place: Canada: British... | reverse complement strand
CTGTTGAGTGATGTGCTTACCTGACAAGTAACTACCTCCTAAAGGATAAATAATTACTTATCTTCGTATACACTCAACCGGTCAAGATAATTGTCGTCTGACCGGACAGGTTAATTGTCGCCTAACAGGCATTACATTAAATAACGGGGAAAAGAATGGATTCTGGATTACATGATGCGGTGACAAGTATCAACATTGACTATGACATGGTGAAATCAGCATCTGTCTAAAATTAATACACATAACTATAAATTATTGAGGACAACAAAATGAGTGAACCAAAAGTAATGGATGCCCTGCTCGATTTTTTTGATGAGAAAAAGAAAAAGCAGAAAAAAAAGGTAAATGACCTGTTACAGATAGTTACAAAGCTAGAACGTTATCAGAAAAAACTGGAAAAAGAACTGAGTAGTGAAACTAAAAAAAGAAAAATTAAACAGCTAGAATCTGAACTAAAGGTAGTTAAGCAAAAGTGTGCAAAAGCTCACAAATTGTTAAAGTCACTCTAAACAACTAAAATTATATTCCTGATTATGTATGAGGCTTCGCCAGAAAATAATTCGTATTAACTGGTTATGTATGAAATCATGTAATAACGTCATTCCAGCATGCTATTAGCGCGTAGACATTATTAACGTAGTCAAAATTTAAACCAGGTTAAGTATTGTGATCAATTCTGGCTTAAAAAAATACTGGAATGACCGATAACAGTAGTTTCCAATAGGTTGCATAGGCACCGCTATAGACTTCAGGTGACTTTTTGTTGAAAGCGAATCAACTGCCTGACACCAACGGTGGACGAACTTTTCAGGCATTGCAGTAAATAACAGGGAAAAGGATAAATTCTGGATTAGATTTTGCAGATTGATATGGGCGGCTAGGTCTTTTATATGGACATCAGTAAAGCCTGTAGGTTTGAATCATAGCGGGATCGAAATTACCTAATTCACAAAGCGCCTGAGGGTCCAGGACTTTCAGGCTACTGGATGAGATTTCGAGCAGGCCCTTTTCTCGCATGGTTTTCAGGGTCCGATTTACGTGGACCTTGGTGAGACCGATAGCATCTCCGATATCCTCCTGTGACAATGGGAAAAAAATTTCATTTTTTTCCTTTTCGTTATAAATCGACTTGATACGAAAAAACAGCTCCGCGCATAAAAAGGCGATTTTTTCAGCCGCAGAATGCTGCCCGATGATTAACAGTCGACTTTGACAGATGTTCATATCACGTGCATTCAGTTCCTGCAGACGCTTGGCAACACTCAGGTTTTTGCGTAACAATTCCGGTATATCACGGCGTGAAAAGGCGCACAGAACCGCATCCGTCACGCTCATTGCTGAATGCGTCATGGGCGCCTCAAGATTGGGCTGAAAACCGAGTATATCGCCAGGCAATGCAATTCTCAGAATCTGACGACGACCATTATCCAGCATTTTATAGGTCGCTAACCAGCCATGATAAACAGTATACATATAATTATTCAGCTGCCCTTCCCGATAAATTTTTTTTCCCGCCTGAACGGTACTCTGGTGCTCCCGGTACTCGGATGTCCAGGCCAGATCTTCTTCTGACACCCCGTGAAAAAGCGAGAGGCGCCGCACCGAGCATTCTGAACACCGGGTAGGATCTTGTTCGATCCTGATCAGTTTATTTTTGAAATCAGCCATAATTAAATCGTCAAGTTATCTCAATTCATAGCGGCGCATGGTCCGAGGATTTTGGCAACGAACGAATATCATAATCGATTCCTGTCGCAGTCACCGCTACTTTAAGTGCATCCGTCACCAGCAGTTGGTAAATGCGCAGTCCGCGCCGCGGTTCGCGCTCAAACCTCTACTTCTATAATCAAACCCCCTGAAGAGATGGTTTTCCTGTGGACAGTATTCCCGGAAGCCATCGTGGTAGCCCAAATCGCACAGGGACTGAAACCATACACTCTCTTCCGGTAAAAAACTCGCCTTAACGGTTTTCAACCAGCGTTTTACACTGTCTTCACCAATCCTGACATCCCTTTCATGCGGCGCAACGCTGTAATCACTCTCACCACCACGCGCTGCTGTGCAATATGGCGCGCTCCCTTTGAACCACTGGCTTTTATACCAAAATTTGCTAAGCTTCCAAAAATTTAAAAAAGCAAATATCTATAAACCTAATTACTAAAATAATAAGAGAAACTATTATGACTACCGATACAACTGTTATTTCCTTACTTGACTCTACTTCAATCCAGCAATGTGAAAAGCTGGCAAAAAATGTAGATCTCCCTGGTAAACGAGCCAAAGCACTTTTAATTCTCAATAATGGAGAGAGCAATAAGGCAGCAGCTGAAAAATCCGGTCTATCCTCTGGACAGGTAAGCTATGTATTCAGCCGCTTTAACAAAATTGGCATGGAAATGTTCAATGCCAGCAGTACTAAAAAAGCTGCTGTAAAAAAATCAGTTACAAAAAAAGTTGCAGCGAAGAAAGCTAAACCGGTTGCTGATATTGATACCATGGAAACAGTTGAGACTGATGATGCAAACAAAGAATTAGCTAGTGACCCGGTAAAAACTAAAGATAAAAAGAAGAAGAGTAAGAAGTCATCCAAAAAAAATAACGCTAAAAAAGAATCAAAGAAAGACAAGAAAGGAAAAAAGAGCGGTAAGAAGGGAAAGTCAAAAAATAAGAAGTGATCTGTTATCTCATTCAACTCCACTTTCAGAATGATCACCGGTTTACTGTGTTAAGGCAGCAACGAGTCGATGGAATCATTCATGGCAATGATACTAATCGGCAGCAAAGTCCTGTTTGGAGTCGTTCATGGTTGTCAATGCTACCGGCAAGTTGATGGACAAAGCGGACTATTCACCTTTTTAGGTTTGCTTTAAAAATTAACGTACAAAGCCGCATTGGCCATTAAAATTTATCCATATATGAAAATTGAAAGCGGTCATTCATCAGTTTCGGGCTACAGATTGTTGCATTGCATCCACTATTGATACAATTATGTGCTTTATTTGTATTTCGGATTGAAACACCGGACTAGTCAAAGCTTTCACTAAATTTACCTTGTCAACATTCAATGGAAATGATGTTTTAAATTTAGATGCAAATCTACATGCTGGTTTTTCATCGTGTAAAGTTTTGCGTGGTCAAATCATTTCTATATCCTAGATATTAGCTAGTAAATTTATTTGATATTTTTTGAGTAGTTAGGGTAATTAATCAAAAGCCTGGTAAATGCTTCTTCCGCCATGGGTCGTTCAAAAAAATAGCCCTGGTAACTACTACATCCCTTTGCTGACAAAAACTTATATTGTTCTACTTTTTCTACACCTTCTGCGACAACATCCAGATTAAATTGAGAAGCAAGCATAATAATTGTTTCAACCAGACTCGCATCACTTTGATCAATATTTATGTCACGTATGAATGAACGATCAATTTTTAATTCCTGCACCGGTAATTGTTTCAAATATGCGAGAGAGGAATAACCTGTTCCAAAATCATCAATAGAAAAATGGATCCCAAGCTTTTTCAGAGAATTGATTTTAATGGTAGTATTTTTGATATTTTCTACCAATACACCTTCTGTTAATTCAAAAGTAAGGTATTTAGGGTCAACACCTGTTTCACCTAATAATTGTTCAATATTAGCGATAAAATTTTTCTGCCTAAATTGATGGGGGCTAACATTAATTGCAATATGAAAGTTCTCAGGCAGCGAAAGTTGCTTTGCCCATGAGTCCATTTGAATAAAGCTGTTTTTTAATACCCATTGACCAATTTCAAGAATTTGTCCCGACTTTTCGGCTGCAGGGATAAACATATCTGGTGCAACATTACCTCTTACAGGGTGATTCCATCTCAATAGAACTTCTGCACCCATAATGTTTAATTCTGAATTTATTTTTGGTTGAAAAAATAAATCAAGTTCATTGTGAAGCATGGCTTGATGAAGATCATTTTGTAAACGAAGTCTTTCATCTACTTCAACTTGCATTCGGGGAAGAAAAAAACGTATTGCATTTCGCCCTGATTCCTTGGCATGATACATTGCAGTATCAGCAAACTTAAGCACATCATCAGCTGAATCATTTTCCATAGGAATTAACGCTATTCCGATACTGACGGTTATATGAAGCGTATTTTTGTCGATCGCATAGGATCTGGAAAGATTTTTTCTGATTTTTTCTGCACCTAACCTGGCTAATTCAGCTGCCTGTACAGAATCCTCTGATAACTCCATCAATAACACGACAAATTCGTCACCACCCAGACGAGAGGCAGTGTCACCCTCTCTTAATTCACTGACCATACGCTTAGCTACCTGCTTTAGAAGTTCATCACCAACAGGGTGTCCAAGAGAATCATTTACATTTTTAAAATTATCAAGATCAATAAATAAGACTGCTGAAAAATAATTATGCCTATTACAATTTGCTATTGACTGATTAAGTCGAACAATCAACAGTCGTCTATTGGGTAAATCAGTCAAAGAATCAAATGCAGCCTGATGTTCAATAAGTTCGGCAGTTTTTCTTCTGTCTGTTATATCTCTGGCTATACCCAAAACACCAACCAGCTCACCTTCGTTATTGAGCATAGGGGTTTTTATTGTTTCCAGTAGTTCTTTGTGACCATCATCAGCAAAGGTTACTTCTTCCTCATTTACCTGAGGACGTCCAGCATTCATGGCAGCGAGATCATGATGTCGAAAGAAGTCTGCTAATTCATTATCAACGAAATCATAATCAGTTTGTAGTGGTCTAATAGCACCGGACACTTTAATAAGAGATAATATTTATCAACTATTAAGGTGTCAGAATGGGACAGAAACGAACATACAAACAATATTCTAAAGAATATAAAGAAGAAGCGGTAGCCCTGGTTCGAGAACAAGGTTACTCAGTGCCAGAAGCGGCTAAATCATTAGGTATAGCTTCAAATATACTGTATCGATGGAAGCAGCATATTGAGGAGCAACAGCAAGGAAAATCACTTGCTGAAGATGAACGTGAAGAACTCAAACGACTGCGTAAAGAAGTTAAGAATTTACGCATGGAGAAAGAGATATTAAAAAAGGCCAGTGCCTTCTTCGCGAAAGAAATGAAGTAAAGTTTGGTTTCATCAGAGACGAATCATCGCATTTCCCAGTGACTGTTCTATGCCGGGTTATGCGGGTTAGTACCTCCGCTTATTACGTCTGGAAGAAACGTCCAGGGCAGTTAATTAGCGCTGATATCTTGCATCTCCATCGTCGTATGAAAGAGCTGTTTAAGCAGAGCCGTGATAGCTTAGGTAGCCGTGAAATGATGAAGAAACTACGTAAAGAAGGCATTGAAATAGGTCGTTACAAAGTGCGTAACTTAATGAAAAAGCTGAGCTTAAAAGTGACTCAGCGCATTGCCTACAAAGTAACTACGAAAAGAAAGTATAGTGATAAAGTAGCTGATAATTTGTTAAACCAGAACTTCAACCCTATTGCACCCAATCAGGTATGGGCTGGCGATATTACTTATTTAAAGACCGGTGAAGGCTGGATGTATCTGGCTATCGTCATGGACTTGTACTCTCGCCGTATAGTGGGCTGGGCCATCAGTAAACGTATGACAACGGATTTGATATGCAAAGCAATGATCATGGCTTACAACTTGAGGAAACCGCCTAAAGGACTGGTGTTTCACAGTGATCGCGGATCTCAGTACACCAGTAAGCGTTATCGTAAGTTACTGGATGATTATGGCGTACGAGCGAGCATGGGGGATGTCGGAACATGTTATGACAATGCAGTGGTTGAGCGCTTTTTTGGAAGCCTCAAGCATGACTGGATATTTAAAATTGCTCAACCAACCCGAGAGCATATGAAAAAAGATGTAGCGGCTTACATGAGGTATTACAACCTTGAGAGGCTGCATACTAAGAATGGTGATAAGTCACCAATTAACTATGAAAATTCTTTAAAGAAAGTGTCCGGTTGGACTTGACCAGAACAATAGACTTACCAAGGGTGAGAATGGTGTAGATAAAAAGTTGGTGGAGTTTTTACACAATTGGTGGATAAGGCACATTTTTGAAGAAGATATGGAGTATAGGGAGTACTTTAGAAGAACAGGTTCTAAATCATCTGATTTATAGCTTACATAACAAAGGAAAACACTTGGTTTCAAATCATAAAAAGTGACTGTTTTTGGGTGATAGCACTAGTTCAGTATATTTAGTTGAATGGCGGCAACCTGGAAGTTTTTACCCTTCTTTTCGAGCATTTATCCTGTTTTTTTCAGCTTCATTTAAGGTAACTGTATTAATCTACCTTTAAATACTTTACACCTTAAACTTCTTTAACAACACTTACGTATTGATAGTTAGTAATTATGTCAACTGGTACTCTAGCAATTATTATCTTTTTGGTTATTTTAGCTCAGGTCGCTGTTGTAATACTACTTGGGTTATATCGACGTAAACAGCAGTACAAAACTCTGACTAATCAGGCAAGTGAAGTACAGACTGCACCTGCTACTGAACTAGCTGATCCGATTACTTCAGTTGAGGTTGTAAACTCAGATCAGGTCTGGGAAGGGTTTAAAGAGTTTATTGTTGAACGTCGGGAGATGGAAGATAATAATCAGTCGATATGCTCATTCTATCTGGTGCCGGCTGATGGTAAGCCTTTACCAACTTTTAAACCTGGTCAGTTTTTGACTTTCAAGTTGCAGATAGATGATCCGATCAGTAACAAAACAAAATCGGTGGTGCGTTGCTATTCCCTGTCTGATGCGCCACGACCCAATTATTACCGGGTTTCTATAAAGCGGGTTCCAGCGCCAACAGATCAACCTGATGTACCTGCAGGTGTTTCATCTAATTTTTTTCATGATCATTTACAGCAGGGAAGTCTGCTACAAGTTAAAGCTCCATCCGGACATTTTCATTTAATGGAGCAAGAGCCACTGCCTATAGTATTAATTGGTGGCGGTATCGGTATCACTCCCATGTTAAGCACCCTGAATACTCTACTGGAAAATGGGTCAAACAGAGAAGTATGGCTGTATTACGGTATTCGTAATGGAGATGAACATATCATGAAGCAGCACTTACAAGCACTTGATGAAGCGCATAATAATTTTCATCTTCATATTTGCTACAGCGCAGCTAAAAAGAACGATATGGAAGGCGTCGATTATCAGCACAGCGACCGAGTGGGCATTCCTTTGCTGAGAGCTACCCTCAAAATGATGCGCTATCAATTTTATATCTGTGGTCCTAAACCGATGATGGAGAGCCTGGTTCCTGGACTCGAAGAGTGGGGGGTAAATAGTGATGATATTTATTACGAATCCTTTGGGCCTGCTGCGTTAATTAAACATGTGAAAACTAAACTTCAGCCTGTGACATCTGAACCCTGCACCATTAGCTTTAGCCGATCAGGTAAAAATATTGCCTGGAATCCTGCTTTCGACTCATTACTTGAACTTGCCGAAGATAACGGCATTGATGTGGACTCGGGTTGTCGTGCCGGTAGCTGTGGTTCCTGCCAAACCGCAGTGAGTGCCGGCGAGACAGAATATAATCAACAACCCGATGCGGATGTGGAATCAGGTCATTGCCTTTTATGCATATCAACGCCTATCGGTAATATTACATTAGAAGCATAGAGATACCTATGGAACGATCGCTTGTACGTAAAGAAGTCATGCCATTTTTGATGATGTTTGGTTCGCTTATTCTGGCGACAATCATCACAGATGCCATTTTGCACCTGCTCGGTTTTACATGGATTGGGCGATGGCTTGGTATACCAGGTACTATTTTAATACTACTGTCGTTCTTCTACTCAATGCGAAAACGTAAGATGATCAGTTTTGGTAAACCCAAGACGCTACTCATCCTGCATGAAACTCTAACCTGGATGGGGGCGCTAATGATTTTAGTGCATGCAGGAGTACATATTTACTCTATCCTGCCCTGGCTGGCACTGATCGCTATGCTGATCAATGTTATCAGTGGAATGACTGGAAAATACCTTCTAGATCGTTCACGTAGGCACATGTCAGAAAAGAAAGCGACTTATTTGCAACAGGGACTATCGGAACAGGAGCTCGAAAAGAAGTTGTTTTGGGATGCCACTACCTTTGATGTCATGAAAAAATGGCGTGTAGTTCACTTGCCAATAACATTGGCTTTTGCCGTGCTTGGTATTGCTCATATTTTGAGTATCTTTCTTTTCTGGCAGTGGGGATGAAGATGAAGAACAATACCGTTATTATCATCGTTTCAATCAACCTCCTTATCCTTGTTTTGCTGGCCATATTTTTTCCAAACTTGATGATAAGTCCTGGTAAGCCTATTGATGCCCATGCAGAGCTGGCTACAGATTGCTTTGCCTGTCATTCACCATTAATTGGCAGCACCCCCGAGAAGTGTATTGCTTGCCATAAGGTAGACGAAATTGGATTGAAAACCACTAAAGGGGTTGTGATATCCGCTGAAAAGAAAAACGTCGCATTCCATCAGAAGCTGGTCGAAGAGGATTGCGTTGCCTGTCACAGCGATCACAAGGGAGTTAAGGCATTTCGTCCAATTAGCCAGTTCTCCCATAAATTGCTGGAACCGGGCTTGCAGAAACAATGCGAAGGTTGTCATAGCAATCCAGGTGATGCTCTCCATCAGAAAATTAAGGGCAACTGTGAACAGTGCCATAGTGATAATGCATGGGCACCTGCAACATTTGAACATGATGAGTATTTTCGATTTGACCGAGATCACACAACTGAATGTGAGACTTGCCATGTAGACAGCGACTACAGTAACTATACCTGCTATGGATGCCATGAACACTCACGTTCAAAAATCAGAGAGGAACATTATGAAGAAGGCATCAGGGACTATGAAATTTGTGTGGATTGTCATCGTAGTGGTGATGAAGATGAAGCAAAACGCATCTGGCGGTCTAAAGACTTTGATGCAGGAAAGTCAGGATCGTATGATAGAAATCGCTATAAGAAAAGAGAGCATGACGATGATGACGATTAATGTCATCTTAACGCTTGAATACTAACGTATACTTTTTAAATTTTTAAAGACTAATCAGTGTAAAAAGGGAAGGTTTATTTCTGTAAATTAAAACACAGTAATACGGATCGTACCTGATTTAAAGCTAAGGTCTTGAATGGCTCCTTACGCCACGAACCCGTCAGAGCCTACAGCTTGTAAGGACTGACCGGTTTGGGTCGTGAAGAGCCTAATGAACTTGCTGTTAGGTATGACTGCAAAGCACTACGAAAGCTGCCGTACAGATATTCACACTCAAACAGCAAGTTGTTAATAGCTAAGCTATCTGACCAGTACCCGCCCACTTATGCATCAATGGATCATGATATTTACCGATGTGCCCCAAACTCGAAGTGTCTTTTTAAATGGGCCTGAGTAAATCAAGCTGCTGAATGATGCCAGAGGGTGTCAGATCAAATCTATCCATTACTAGTGCTTCAATCTCTTTTTCATTGATACTGCCGGTTCTATGGGTATCTACGCTGATGGATACAGGTGTTAAATTGCATCTAATGAACAGGAACTTAATATCCGTAGAGAAATTGGTGATCGCTGGGGTATTGCTGTGTCACAGAATAATCTGGGCAATGCTGCCAGGGAACTAGGTGATTTTACTGCTGCTCGAAAACATTATGCCTCCAGTCTGGAAGCATATAGTGTTTATGATGATCATTGGGATCTGGCTTTTCTACTTGAAGATATTGCTGTGATGGCAGCAATGACCGGGCAGGGGAGAACAGCGTTTGAGCTCTTAGGAGCGGCTGACGTAATGAGAGAAGAAATTAAATCGCCACGTAATCCTACTCTGGAAGAAGAACTAAGTGAAAAACTTTCAGCTGTACGTCAGGAGATTGGAGAGCAACAGGCCGAGGCTGCTCAACACAGGGGAAGACAGCATTCTATTACATCGGCATCCCGTCGGGGGTTACAGTTTACTCGGGATGATGTGACGGCTTAATGATTGTGCAGGACTGAGCTTCAGTTATTAGATAGTAGTAAGCATTTCCTGCATTTGATGGTTAATGTTACCCAGAGCGATAGATTCATATTTTTTATGAAAATAATCAGTAAAAAATATTTGTTTTCTGTTTAATAACATTTGAAAAAAATTGATCTGATTTTTGGTGTATTGCTTGTCTGTCAGATGTTGAGCTTCCTTACGTAAATTATCCCCGTTAAGATAAAATTTAACTCGTTCAGAACCAAAACTGCTTAAATCAATATCCAGCAAGTAAGCCTGGTCAAAACTTGGTGTCGCGGTAAGATGTTTTGTAGAATTGATGAATTCAGATACTTTATTAATGAAACTATCATCCAGAATTCCTTTGGATAACTGGCTAAAAAATAATGCGCTTTGTTCTTCATTATCTTTTGCTTCAATATTGTAGATAACATCGTGAAACCAGATGCTCATTTGAACAGCGTCACTAGAGTTTAGCAGGTCCTTAATTTTGTCAAACTGTTGAAGGCAGCAGAGGATATGCTCGCGGGTATGATAAAAACGAGAAGGTTCTGAATAATGCTTTGTTAATATATTCCAAATATTTTCAATTTTGGGTAGGTCATTTTGGGGCCATAGTTTAAAAAACTGACCTTTTCTCTGGTGCCACTCTTGTCCAGTACCCATAAATATTTATGCCAATATAAATTTTATTGTTAGGTTTGAGCTTATCATAAGTTTAAATAAGTTGTTAATGTAAACTTTTCTCTATCGGGGAATCTAGTATAGATTTCATTTTTTCCATTAAGGCTTCGCGTGTTTCAATACCGTCATAACTCCATGTAGTCATTTTAAGTTCAGGATTTTTTGTAAAAAGAGTCATGGTCTTAATGATATTTTTTTGAATACGACCGGCAATATCTTCACAGTGTGTTAAGCCTGTTCTGGGCAGTAAAATGACAAAACGGTAATCTCCCCATCTAGCATAGATATCAATTTCTCTGCTATTGAGTTTGATGTCATTTGAAAACTGTCTCAACATGTCGTTGAACTGATTGCTGTCAAGCTCGGAAATAATGGTAAAGCAAATAAAGGATAGTGGTTCTTTGAATCGCTGGCTTTTGGATATCTCCATATTTACCAGTTCTTTGAAAACAGTACTGTTGATTGCTCCTGAGCACTCGTCTCTAATGGCTGTCAAACTCTCGGTATTTGATAACCGCTTACCGACTATAGATGCCAGATTCTGGAACAATTTTGTAGAAATTCGAGTCTGAAATTTTGATATACGTTTGATGCTGTCCCACTTTAATGTCAGTAATCGACTATTGGTTTTTGCGATAACATTGGCTGTTCTTGGTACATCTGATATCAATGCTATTTCACCGAATAAATTGCCGACCGTTGATTCATTGACCGTAACCATTGAACAGTTTTCCCTAACAATTTGAACAGAAACATTACCTTCAAGAATAACGTACATTTCATCTCCAATACTGCCTTGTGTAATTATTGTATCGCCAGCAGAATAATTTTTAACTTCACTCATTAAGATGGTCTGTTTAATTGACCAGGGTGATAAACCCTTGAATAGAGGGCAGTCATTAATAACTTTTGCCTGTAAGTTAAGGGATAACATATCCCACATGGTGATAAGTGAAATAGTTGAAAGCAACAAGGGGGTGATAATAAAAGTAGTGATCATTGCAAGTAGCATCACCATGGCACTGAGTAGTCCAAAATTAATAATGGGGACAAAGCTAGACATTGTTAAAGTGACAAAGCCAGCCATCAAAGCAAGAGAAGTGGTAATAATAGGAACAGATTCATCAGCCACTGTATCACTTAATGCAATCTCTGGATTATTGTGGTTTCGGGTATTGTGATGATAACGGGTCATAAAATGCACAGTATCATCCACACAGATACCCAGTGCTATCACCGCTACCATGGCTGTTCCTGTATCCAGTGCAATGTTGGTAAAACCCATCACTCCAAATAGTACAATGATGGGAAACAAATTAGGAATGAGTGCAACCAGGCCTGCTTTCCAGTTTACAAATAATATGGCAACCACACTAATGATGACTAATGACATCAATATCAATGATTTTGCCTGACCAGCTGCCATATAGTCAGCGCCATTTGACCTGACTATAGATGCCCCTGTAACACTTACTTTTAGAGCTGGATCAATATTGTGCTGAATAAATGACTCAAGGTCATCAACGGCTTTTTTCAGCTCGCTGGAATCGTTGATAGCATGTCTGACAAGTATTCGGGATGAATCAAATTCTTGTGTGACATAACTTTTCACCAGATCGTGTTTGATGAATAGCATGTACTCTCTGATCAGATCATCTGAGTCAGGTAAGTATAAGTGCTCTATTTTTTCAACTTCATCCTCTTCCATGACCAGGTGGATGACTTTAATAAAGTCATTAAAGGATAATGATTTATCAAATAAGTCAGATGATTGCAGGTACTGTTGAATTTTATCAATTTCTTCCAGATAACGTACTTTCTGAAAAGTACCTTCTATACCTGTTTCGATAATAATGGAAAAAGTTTCCACGCCAGCGAGGGCTTCGTGCAGTCTATTAGAATTTTTAACAACTTCAGTATTGCTTTTAAAGTATGCCAGAGGGTTGTTATTAACCTTTAAAGATAATGCTCCGTAAATGGATGTTATGGTAATAAAAATAAACAGGAATAATGTGAATTTAATATGTCTTAGCGATAAATTGAAAATAAACAGAGCTGACTTTTGATAGATGTTACTGGTTTGGGTGATGTTGTCTTGCTTGTTAACAGGGTCAGGAAGTATTTTTAAAATGGCCGGTACCGAAAGGGATGTAACAATAAAGTTAATGAGTAATCCGCTGGAAGCTACCAGACCAAATTCCTGTAATAATTTTATCTCATTGGTGTAGATTGATATAAAACCAAAATATGTTGTTATAAAAGTTAAAAGAATAGCTATGCCAATTGAATTGGACATTTTCTCCAATGCTTCGATGGTGTTTAAACCTGCTGAGCGGTTAGCTCGATAGTCAGCAATAATGTGAATGTCTTCGGTAGAACCAATGATGATCAATAAAACAGGTACTATTGAAGTCATGACACTTATTGGAATATCAAGTAAAACCATGCCTGCAAGGGTCCATATAATAGAAACTCCTGCAGTGAAAATGGGAATAAGTGCCCCGCTAAAGCTTCTTATGCCCAGAGCTAATACCAGCATGATAATAACCACAACCCACGGCATGATTGATGTTTGGTCAGATGATATTTTACGAGTGATAGTGTCACGGATAAAAGGAGAGCCAATTTGAATTAAGTTGCTAAATTCTGAGCGACTTTGGCTTAAGATATTTTCGATTGACTGACTGACTCTGCTATCAAAATCAGGGTCATTGTTGTTATTTTTCAGGGTTAAATTTACTGCGAATACCTGGCCATTTTCTGTAATAAGATTATTGATGACCAGTGGGTTAAGGCTGGCCTGTCTGAGGATTGTTTTTAGCTTTTCAGAAGATTCGGGAATGGTATCAAGAAATGGTTTTGTAATAATGTATTCATCTTCAAGTTGAATATTTGAAACTGAAAATAAACTGGTGGCCTGTGAAATTTCAGGTAGTGCAGATAGCTTGTTTATAACAGACTGAATCGCAGTTAATTTTGTTTTACTGAATAGTTCTTTATCCTCAAATAAAATGACGGTAATGGTGCTGTTATCAAAATTTACGAGGCTTTTTTGATATGAAACCCATACCGGGTCATCCTCCACAGATAAACTTTCAGCAGATATTTGTATTCTTAAATCAGCAAGCTTTGTACTGGCTAAGAGCGTAAAGAAGGATAAAATTAAAAGTATTAGCCAGGGATGCCCGGAAGAAAGTTGTAAAAATCGTTTCATAAAATGGAAAGATTGCGTTAGCTCTTAGTTAGTGTATTGAAATGCAGGTTTTTAGAATTTAATTCTATTTATTATTAAAACTAAGGTTTATATCTTTGAATATTAACATCAAAGGGTAGTTATTATGATTAAAAATATAAGTTATTAATACATTAAAGTTATGAGAGTCTTTACTTGTATAGTCAATAATTTATAAAAGTAATAATATTGATTGTAGTGTTAATTTCATAATTTTGTGGAAATTCATGAAATATTCAAAACACTTTTTATTGTTCGTCAGCCTTTAATTATCATCCCTTTCTAATGCCCCTACTTTCTGTGAAGAATAAAATCATCACAGAAAGAAATAAATTTCATAAGCTTTCACTAAGCCCTTTGACCAATGAAGAAGCTTTGAAAACAAAGCAGGAAAAAATTTTCAAGCTTCACAAAAAAAGTGCTTGATTCCCAGCTCTCCTGCCGAAGAAATATTCTTGATACTTTTACTGAATAGCAGCGGGATGATTTTAAATTTGTGTTAACTGAAAATGGTTACGAAGTCGAATAATAGAGGTGTTGAGTTTCATGAGATTGCTGAGTAATGTTCCTGGGCCAGAACATTGATTTCAAATGAAGAAGGGGAGGAAGAGGTACAGGAAGATGGTTGTGATTGAAGCTCTTTTTTAACTATTCAGTTAGAAAATCAACGTAATAAAAAGCCCGTGAGGTAGATTTATACTACCTCCAAATAAGACTTTTTCCTTATTAATAGTAGTGCTAGCCTAATTATTAAAATAGTGGCTTTTGGTCATAATATAAACTTAGGTTAATACTGGCTTAAAGATGTAAATTATATTAAGCGGAGTACGCCTACAAGGATATATTTATGAAAATATTAAACTCCATATTATCTGTTATTTGTCTTTATATCTTTGCAACAGGATTTGCAAATGCTGCTTTGACAGTTGTAAATGATGAATTTGGTATTCCTGCAAGTAGATTATTGCAGGTTGAATCTGCGGGTGTAATGGAAAATGATAGGCTGGATGGAGAGAATGCCATTGAATTTGGAGTTACAGTCACTTTAATTCCTGATTCGGGTCCGACTAAAGGCACTATGACCTGCTCTGGAACCTCTCTTCAGCTTTGTGCTGACGGTTCATTTGAATATGTTCCTAATGAAGACCCTGAATCAGGTGAGGTTTTTGATGGTTCAGATACCTTTCAATATCTTGCATCTTCTGTATCAGGGGAAACTGCCATAGGTGTTGTAACTTTAACTGCCTGTGAGGGGGGGGCGGGTGCTTCACAATATACCTGTTGGATGGAATCGGCATTTGTAACCAAATTAGCACAGCTTGGTAGTTACAATCTTTTCAGGGAAGGCTTTGAAGGTATTGCCTGGGATTCGGTACGTTCAATAGAAGATTCGACTCCTGAAACAGGTATTGAAAGCAAAGGAATTGTCTGGAAGACAAATTTTCCACTGACTAACGGAATCACCACTGGTTCAGGTTCACAAAACGGTTTCTGGGGTGGTCTTGATCCTAATCATGGGGATCCAGATATTCCTTATCTTGCACTTGGCGGAATAGAGGATGCTTTTTATGGCCCACTGTGTATTGACGGACCCACACCTATCTCTGATGCGTGCTTTCTTCACGATGGACTCAGTGGTTCAGGAACTGCATTATTTGCAGTTGGTGGTTACTTTTCAGATATTGGAGGTACACCTGGTAATATTTCAGTAGTGCTAGATTCAGGTTCCCTTCTGAATATTGGGAAGAAGCAAGTACCAGACTATGAGTTTTTTGGCATTATTGAAACTTCAGGATTTACCAGCTTCCAGTTTATTGAAGTAGATGGGAAGTATGGGCAGGAAATTCCTATTTTTATGGATGATTTTGTTATTGCAACAACTGGAATAGTAGAAACAAATGTTGCTCCAGTTCTAACAGGTATAGGCAGTCGTGCTGTTGATGAAGGAGGGGCATTAAATTTTACTTTGATAGCTACCGATGTTAATCCCGATGATAGCTGGAGTTTTTCTGCTGATACACTACCCACAGGAGCCTCTGTAGTCGATAATGAAGATGGAACTTCAACTTTTCATTGGTCTCCTAATTATATTCAGTCTGGGAATTATTTAGTAACGTTTACAGTAACGGATAATGGGTTTCCTTCTAAAAGCGCTTCTGAACAAGTCTCTATCACAGTAAATGATATAAATAGACCACCTGTACTTTCAAATATAGGAAATAAGACCGTATTAGTCGAAGAGGTATTAACATTCCAGTTGTCAGCAAGTGAACTTGATGGTGATAACTTAAGTTTTTCTATGAGTGGAGGAGCTACAGGGGTGGGACCTGATGGTTCTAATCTGGTTGATCATGGGAATGGAACCGCAACTTTTAGTTGGCTTCCCGGGTTAAATCAGGTGACAAGTCATTTTGTCACTTTTACAGTAACTGATGATGGTTTGCCTACAGCAGCTAGTGATTTTGAAGAAATTTCGATCTCGGTAACTACTCCGGATATAACTCCACCAGTCTTGACGTTACCTTTGGCTATTGTAGCTGAAGCTACTTCTTCAGTGGGTGCAGTTGTTAGCTACACGGCTACAGCAATTGATTTGGTGGATGGAACCTTACCATCAGGCTGTGCACCTGCGTCAGGTAGCACCTTTGCACTGGGCAACACGACAGTAAATTGCAGTGTCACGGATACTGCGAACAATACAGCCACTGGCAGTTTTACAGTGACGGTTCAAGATACGACTGCTCCGGCAGTGACGGCACCACTGGATATAACTTTAGAAGCTACTGGTTCAACCACGGCTGTTACCTTAGGTACTGCCAGTGCCATTGATCTGGTCAGTGGTTCATTGAATCCAGCAGCCAGTAATAGCGGCCCGTTTGCAGTGGGTGTGCATCAAATCACCTGGAGTGCCACTGATGGGGCGAACAATACCGGCACCGCCATCCAGACAGTAACCATTACCGATACGGGAGCACCCACATTAACACTTCCTGCTAATATCACTGAAGAAGCGACTTCAGCATCGGGAGCCCTGGTTAGTTACAACTCAAGTGCCAGTGATACTGTGGATGGAGTATTACCATCAGGCTGTGCACCTGCATCAGGTAGCACCTTTGCACTGGGTATCACGCCAGTGAATTGCAGTGTCACGGATACCGCGAACAATACAGCTACTGGCAGTTTTACAGTGACCGTTGAAGATACCACGGCACCGACAGTTACTGTCTCTGCAGATATTGTGATGGAAGCCACCGGGTCAACCACAGCCGTTGCCTTAGGTGCTGCCAGTGCCAGTGATCTGGTCAGTGGTTCATTAACACCAACAGCCAGTAACAGCGGCCCGTTTGCCGTGGGTGTACATCAAATCACCTGGAGTGCCACCGATGGGGCGAACAATACCGGAACTGCTATCCAGACAGTAACTATTACTGATACAGGTGCACCCGCATTAACACTACCAGGTAATATCACTGAGGAAGCGACTTCAGCATCGGGAGCACTGGTTAGTTACAGCTCAAGTGCCAGTGATACGGTGGATGGCACATTATCATCAGGCTGTGCACCCACATCAGGAAGCACCTTTGCACTGGGTAACACGACAGTGAATTGCAGTGTCACGGATACTGCGAACAATACCGCCACTGGCAGTTTTACGGTCACGGTTCAAGATACCACAGCACCCACAGTCACAGTCTCTGCAGATATTGTGATGGAAGCCACCGGATCAACCACAGCCGTTACCTTAGGTGCTGCCAGTGCCAGTGATCTGGTCAGTGGTTCATTAACGCCAACAGCCAGTAACAGTGGCCCGTTTGCAGTCGGTGTGCATCAGATTACCTGGAGTGCCACCGATGGGGCGAACAATACCGGCACCGCCATCCAGACGGTAACCATTGCCGATACAGGTGCACCAGTATTAACATTACCAATCAATATCACTGAAGAAGCGACTTCATCACTGGGATCTCTGGTTAGTTACAGTTCAAGTGCAAGTGATACGGTGGATGGAGTATTACCATCAGGTTGTTCACCTGCATCAGGTAGCACCTTTGCACTGGGTATCACGCCAGTGAATTGCAGTGTCACGGATACCGCGAACAATACAGCTACTGGCAGTTTTACAGTGACCGTCGAAGATACCACGGCACCCACAGTTACTGTCTCTGCAGATATTGTGATGGAAGCCACCGGATCAACCACAGCCGTTACCTTAGGTGCTGCCAGTGCTAGTGATCTGGTCAGTGGCTCATTAACACCAACAGCCAGTAACAGTGGCCCGTTTGCCGTGGGTGTACATCAAATCACCTGGAGTGCCACCGATGGGGCGAACAATACCGGCACCGCCATCCAGACGGTAACCATTACCGATACGGGAGCACCCGCATTAACACTACCAGCCAATATCACTGAAGAAGCGACTTCAGCACTGGGAGCCCTGGTTAGTTACAACTCAAGTGCAAGTGATACGGTGGATGGCACATTACCATCAGGCTGTGCACCCACATCAGGAAGCACCTTTGCACTGGGTAACACGACAGTGAATTGCAGTGTCACGGATACTGCGAACAATACCGCCACTGGCAGTTTTACAGTGACCGTCGAAGATACCACGGCACCCACAGTTACTGTCTCTGCAGATATTGTGATGGAAGCCACCGGATCAACCACAGCCGTTACCTTAGGTGCTGCCAGTGCCAGTGATCTGGTCAGTGGTTCATTAACGCCAACAGCCAGTAACAGTGGCCCGTTTGCAGTCGGTGTGCATCAGATTACCTGGAGTGCCACCGATGGGGCGAACAATACCGGCACCGCCATCCAGACGGTAACCATTGCCGATACAGGTGCACCAGTATTAACATTACCAATCAATATCACTGAAGAAGCGACTTCATCACTGGGATCTCTGGTTAGTTACAGTTCAAGTGCAAGTGATACGGTGGATGGAGTATTACCATCAGGTTGTTCACCTGCGTCAGGTAGCGCCTTTGCACTGGGCAACACGACAGTGAATTGCAGTGTCACGGATACCGCGAACAATACAGCCACTGGCAGTTTTACAGTGACCGTTGAAGATACCACGGCACCAATTTTAACCTTGCCAGCCAATATAAACCGTGAAGCAACCTCAGTAGCTGGAGCGCTTGTAAATTATAGTACTTCGGCCAATGATGCTGTCGATAGTGGATTATCTGCCAGTTGTTTACCTGCTTCTGGTAGTACATTTGTCCTGGGATCAACTGTGGTAAATTGCAGTGTGACGGATACCTCTACCAACTCAATATCCGGCAGTTTTACGGTTACGATATCAGATACAGGAGCACCGACATTAACTTTACCTGCAAATATTACAAGTGAAGCCACATCATCATTAGGAGCCCTTGTTAATTATAGTGTCAGTGCAGTTGATACAGTAGATGGAGCTTTAACTCCGAGTTGCCTGCCTACCTCTGGTAGCACTTTTGCTTTAGGCTCAACCACTGTCAGTTGTAGTGTGAATGATGCGGAATCTAATACTGCTACAGATAGTTTTATCGTAACAATTATAGATAGTACGGCACCGGTTTTATCATTGCCCGCTAATATTTCTCAGGAAGCCACATCATCAGCGGGTGGTTTGGTAACTTACAATGCTACGGCCACTGATATCGTGGATGGAGTGTTATCCCCGATTTGTTTACCAGCATCTGGTAGTACTTTTGCACTGGGAGTCACCGAGGTTAATTGTAGTGTGACGGATATAGCTACTAACACCATATCCGGAAGTTTTACGGTGACGATAACAGATACAAACGTCCCGGTTTTGACCTTGCCTGCCAATATCACAGCAGAGGCAACTTCATCAGCTGGATCATTGGTTAATTACAGTGCAAGTGCAAGTGATACCGTGGATGGAAATATGCCATCTGGCTGTCTACCTGTTTCCGGCAGTACCTTTGCTTTAGGCAGTACTCCCGTCAATTGTAGTGTCACCGATAATGCAAATAATACATCCACTGGTAGTTTTACTATTACGGTTGAAGATACTACGGCACCGATAGTAACTGCACCGCTGGATATTGTGATGGAAGCCAGTGGCTCAACCACAGCCGTTACCTTAGGTACTGCAAGTGCCAGTGACCTGGTCAGTGGTTCATTAACGCCAACAGCCAGTAACAGTGGCCCGTTTGCAGTGGGTGTGCATCAAATCACCTGGAGTGCCACCGATGGGGCGAACAATACCGGAACAGCTATCCAGGCAGTAACCATTACCGACACCGGTGCACCTTCACTAACACTACCGACCAATATCACTGAAGAAGCGACTTCAGCATTGGGAGCTCTGGTTAGTTACAACTCAAGTGCAAGTGATACGGTGGATGGAACATTACCATCAGGTTGTGCACCTGTGTCAGGTAGCATTTTTGCACTGGGCACCACAACAGTAAATTGTAGTGTCACGGATAGTGAGAGCAATACGACCAGTGGTAGTTTTGAAATTCTGGTTCAAGATTTGACTGCTCCAACCGTGACAGCACCGCTTGATATCACGATGGAAGCAACTGGTTTAACAACAGCCGTCACACTAGGAAGCGCCAGTGCCAGTGATCTGGTTGATGGTGCAGTCATCCCAGGTGCTAGTAGCAATGGCCCATTCGCAGTTGGAGTCCATCAGATTACCTGGAGTGCAACGGATACTGCTGGCAATACTGGTACAGCAGTTCAGATGGTAACAATTACTGATACGGGTGCACCAATGTTAACGCTGCCTGCTAATATCACTAAAGAAGCGACTTCATCAGCGGGAGCCCTGGTTAATTACTCGGCCAGTGCCAGTGATACCGTGGATGGTGTTTTACCATCAGGGTGTTTACCCGTTTCTGGTAGTACTTTTGCACTGAGCGCAACCACAGTAAATTGTAGTGTCATGGATTCTGCGAACAATACTAGCAGTGGTAGCTTTATAGTAACGGTTCAAGATACAACTGCTCCGACCGTGACGGCACCACTGGATATAGTCATGGAAGCCACGGGTGCAACCACGGCTGTCACCTTAGGTAATGCCAGTGCCAGTGATCTGGTAAGTGGAGCATTAATAGCTTCAGCTGATATCATGGGTCCATTCACAGTGGGTGTTCATCAGATAACATGGAGTGCAACTGATACGGCAGGGAATATTGGCACAGACATACAAACAGTGACGATTAATGATACGGGTGCGCCAACATTAACGCTGCCTGCTAATATCACTGAAGAAGCGACTTCAACCTCTGGAGCCCTTGTTAATTATGATGCTTCAGCTAGTGATATTGTGGATGGTATTTTAGCTTCGGGTTGCTTACCTGCTTCCGGTAGTTCTTTTGCACTGGGTTCTACGACGGTGAATTGCAGTGTGTCTGATTCTGCAAACAATATATCAAACGGTAGTTTTACAGTCATCGTTCAGGATACTACAGCACCTGTTTTGACCTTACCGAGCAATATAAATAGTCAAGCAACATCAATAGCCGGTGTGATTGTTAATTATAGTGCCTCGGCCAGTGATGTGGTTGATGGAAATTTACCAGCAAGTTGTTTACCTGCTTCTGGTAATACATTTGCATTAGGGGACACAGTGGTTAACTGTAGTGCGATAGATGGTGCAGGCAATACTAGTTCAGCTTCTTTTATGATCACTGTTGAAGATGTTATTGCCCCAATATTGAATTTACCCGCTAATGTCAGTCAGGAAGCCTCTTCATCAGCGGGTGCTATTGTAAATTATAGTGCTACCTCTAGTGATGCTGTGGATGGTTCTTTAATCCCAGATTGTCTTCCTGTCTCTGGCAGTACTTTTGCCGTAGGAACGACTACTGTGAACTGCAGTGTCATGGATAATTCAAACAATACCACCACTGGAAGTTTTACAGTTAGCATTACCGATACGGGTGCACCAATGTTGACCTTACCGGCTAACATCACTGCAGAGGCGACTTCTTCAGCAGGAGCTATAGTAAATTACATTGCGGAGGCCAGTGATACAGTTGATGGCAGTATCACCCCAGTTTGCATTCCATCCTCTGGAAGTGTATTTAGTTTAGGTGTTGATACTATAGTTAATTGTAGTGTGCAGGATTCTGAATTTAATACCTCTACTGGTAATTTTACTGTAAAGGTAGAAGATACGACTGCACCTACTGTGACGGCATCATTTGATATCACTATGGAAGCGACGGGTCAGACTACAGTAGTTATTTTGGGTGATGCAACTGCATCAGATATTGTTGATGGTTTATTGATACCTGAAAACAATAACAGTGGCCCCTTTACCGTAGGTGTGCATCAGGTAACCTGGAGTGTGAGTGATAGTTCAGCCAATATCGGCTTTGCTATTCAGACTGTCACTATCACAGATAGTGTTGCTCCAACATTAATTGTTCCTGCCAACATTAGCCTGGAAGCAACATCTTCAACCGGTGCTACCGTAAATTACAATGTGACTTCAAGTGATGTTGTGGATGGCCTTTTAATACCAGATTGTTTACCCGCTTCAGGCAGTGTTTTCCCATTGGGAACAAGTCCAGTTAACTGTAGTGTGATCGATAATGCGAATAACTCAACTTCGGCAATGTTCTCTATTACAATTACCGATACGGGTGTTCCTACATTAACTTTATCTACCAATTTAATTGAAGAAGCTACGTCATCAGCCGGTGCAGTTGTTAACTATATTGTGTCGGCCAATGACAGTATTGATGGCAATATCACGCCGGTTTGTTTACCTCAATCTGGAAACACCTTCGCTTTAGGGGATACAGCTGTTCATTGTAGTGCTCAAGATTCAGAACAGAATGTGTCTACTGGAAGTTTTATCATAACTGTTGAAGATACAACTTCACCAGGTATTTCAGCCCCGATTGATATCACAATGGAAGCCACTGGTTCTACTACGCTGGTCAATCTGGGTAGTGCCAGTGCAACTGATTTGGTGGATGGAATACTGAATCCAGTTGCCAACAATACTGGGCCATTTGCAGTGGGTGTGCATCAGGTAGTCTGGAGTGTTAGTGATGCTTCAACCAATACCAGTAGTGCAACTCAAGTTGTTACTATTACAGATAGCGTTTCACCTTCATTAGCTATTCCAGACAATATGGCAGTGGAAGCGACTTCATTAGCGGGAGCTACAGTTAATTATAGTGTGACTGCTAGTGATATTGTGGATGGTGTCTTAAGCCCAGGTTGTTTACCGGCTTCTGGAAGTACATTTGCATTTGGTATTACTACTGTGAATTGTGACGTAAGGGATGCTGCAACAAATATAAGTAGTGGAAGTTTTACGGTTAATGTTGAAGATTCTACTGCACCTGTTGTTACCGCACCGTTAGATATAACTGTCGAGGCCAGTGGTACCACAACTTCAGTTGCGCTCGGTACTGCAACTGCATTAGACCAGGTCTCTGGTCAGCTAATACCTGATGCTGATAATACTGGTCCATTTACGGTTGGTATGCATCAGATAACCTGGAGTATTAGTGATACTGCAGGCAATATTGGTAGTGCAATCCAGTTAGTAACCATCACTGATAACAGTGCTCCCACATTAACTCTCCCAGCCAATATGACAACAGAAGCAACCTCAGCATCAGGTGCAACAGTCAATTTTAGTGTTACAGCCAGTGATACCGTAGACGCTAGTATTTTCCCGATTTGTATACCAGTTTCTGGTAGTACCTTTGCGCTTGGCTCAACAACTGTAAATTGCAGTGCCATGGATCAAGCAACTAATACCAGCTCAGGAAGTTTCACTGTCATGGTAGAGGATACCTCTGCACCAGTTGTCATGGCCCCATTGGATATTGTCATGGAAGCTACAGGTGTAATCACTCCGGTCACACTGGGCAGTGCAACTGCAACCGACCTGGTAGATGGAGTGTTGATTCCTACAGCGAATATGGTTGGTCCGTTCAGTGTAGGTATTCATACAATTACCTGGAGTGCCAGTGATTCTGCCATGAACACAGGAACTGCAATCCAGACTGTCACTATCACCGATACTGTTGCTCCTGAAATTACATTGAATGGTGCGAGTTCAATTATGCTTTCTATCGGTGATATGTATCAAGAATTAGGTGCCAATGCGGTCGATAATGTTGATTCTAACGTGGTGGTAAGTATCAGTGGAACGGTTAATACCAGTGTGTCGGGAGTGTATAATATTCTCTATACAGCCTCCGATACGGCAGGTAATTCTATGACCATCAAACGTCAAGTTATTGTTGAAGCAAATTCAATTCCAGTTGCCACAGCTGACAATGCCAGCACTGATGAAGATGTAGCTGTTGTTATTAATGTTTTACTGAATGACCAGGATAAAGATGGAGATTCACTTTCTGTTACTCATGTAACACAAGGTTTTAATGGTCTGGTTGAGATTAATAACGATGGAACTTTAACCTACATGCCTGAACCAAATTTTAATGGAAGTGATAGTTTTAGTTATACGGTCAGTGATGATAAAGGAGGTTCTGCTATAGCTACCGTGACTATTTCTGTGATTAGTATTAATGATGCACCCATTGCTGATGCAGGTCCTGATCTGACTGGAAATGTTGGTAATGCAGTAATGCTTGATGGTTCTGGCTCATATGATCCAGAGGGAGCTAACTTGAGTTATGAGTGGTTAATTCTATCAAGACCTGATAATAGTGTAGTGGACTTGAATGACAGTAAATTACAAAGCCCATATTTTGTTCCAGATGAAGCAGGAACTTATCAGTTGCAGTTGACTGTGAATGATGGATCTGTTGATAGTGATCCTGTAACAAGAATAATTATTGTATACCCTGTTTATGTAACGATAACAGCACCCCCTGCAATTACAGTTGATGCAGAAGGATTATTAACTAAATTATCTATCGACGATCTTCAGGAAAGTGGAGAAGCGAGTGCAATAAATAATTTAGGAGAAGACGTTCCTGTATTCCTTAAAAATATTTTAAAACCTTTTTCCCCTGGTCATCATGAAGTTATCTGGGTAGCGAATGATTCTTTAGGAAATCCTGCCGAAGCAATACAGTTCGTAAATGTGCAGCCATATGTGGAATTTCGACCTGTGCAGTTAACAACTCCTGCGGCGATTGTAAAAATACCTGTTTTACTGAATGGAAATGCAGCTGTTTATCCTGTAATCGTGTCTTATAGAATAGAGAGTGACAGTGATAACGAGTCAGAAAATACAGAGTATGTTGTTGAGATAGAGTCTGGTACGGAAGGAGAGATTGAATATACCGTTCCGGATGATATAGAAGAAGGTGAAATTAAATTCAAAATTCGTTCTGCAGTTAATGCCGTAAAAGGTCCTCAGTCTGAACATAAATTAAGAGTTATTAATAAAGGTCATAATGTTTCACCTATTGCGAAACTTGAAATTAAACAAGATGGTAAGAAAACTCGAATTGTATTTGCTAATGATGAATCAGTGAGTGTGAAAGTTAAAGTTCATGACACAAACTCTGATGATCACCATACTTTTGACTGGAGTAAAACTGATGAAATTCTATTTTCAACCAATAATGATATTCCGGGTGAAAATGATGATGAATTCTCTTTTGACCCAGAAAATCTAAATGCTGGTTTTTATAAAATTGCCGTGAAGGTGGAAGATGAAGGTGGTCTGGATGCTGAAGTTGAGTTCTTTTTAGAAGTTCGAGAAATAAAAGAAGACCTCTCTGATGAAGAAGATAGTGATGGTGATGGCAAAGATGACAAGGAAGAAGGTTACGATGATGAAGATGATGATGGTATCCCAGATTATGAAGATGGAGTCGATAACCCAGCGGCGATGCAAGGCAAGCAGGGAAGATCTGATAAGTGGTTATTAAATGTTCAGCCAGGCCTGGGAATACGCTTAGGCACTATCCCACTTTTTTCAGAAAGATATACTGCTAATGTGACTTCAGAAGAAATTCAGGAGAATGCAGGTAAAAATGAAGATTCTAAACCTGCTGAGACTAAAGATGATCATGAAAATAAAGGTGGATACTTCGATTTTGAAATTAACGGCCTGGCCTGGGCAGGGCAGTCAGTAATGATCGTCATCCCTCAGTATACTGAGATTCCAGAAGATGCTGTTTATCGTAAATATTCCAAAACAAATGGATGGCAGGATTTTGTAGAAGATGATAAAAACTCACTGTCCTCTGCGGTTGGAGAAGAAGGTATATGTCCAGCCCCTGGAGACCCTGCTTATAATCATAACGATGGACTGGTTGAAGGTGATTACTGTGTTCAACTGCTAATCGAAGATGGTGGCCCCAATGATACAGATGGTCGTAAAAATGGTGTAATTTTAGATCCAGGTGGTGTTTCGATTGCACCTGAGCCAACTAAGCCGGTAAAAAATGTTAAGAGTAGTTCTGGTGGCAGTATTAATTTTATAGTGTTAATTATCCTGATGAGTTTGTTTGGGGCTAATCTTCTACTCAGAAAAAGAGCTCTGATAAAATAAATTTGTACTGATGAGATTTAATATGTTGCTGGTTTCTACACATTAATAAGTTAAGTTTTTAAGTTCAATTTTTGGAACTCATATCAGTGAAGTAAGATATTTATATTTGTCTCAGAGTGCTAGTTAAAAATTTGAATAAGTGCAATGTATGGTTGAAGCTGCTGGTAGGGTGTGCCGTGCGTACCATTGGTGTTAGTACTAAGCTTTTAAAATGGTGCGCATGGCACACCCTACGAAGTGCGAATCAAAAGGAAACGTTTCTCAAGGGAACTGTGATGAAAAAGGGGGGGGTAACTTTTTTTAGTATTTTAAGCTGGATATAAAAATCCAGCTATCGATTAGAGAAGAGGGCAGTATTACTGTTATACGGTTAGAGTTGTAAAATTAATGGTTTCATATTGCTGATACTAAAGAGTTAAAAATTAGCAGCTGTATCTGTATCTTCAGTTAGTTGAAATGAAATAATATTATTTTCGTTAGCAGAGTGATCTTTTAAATCTTGCCTGTGACCACACAAAATTTGCCCTTTTCCACATAGAGAAACGGAATCATTGGTTAAAAATTCCTCATTGCCTTCTGAATAAATGTATGTTCCATTAGAGCTATGATCTTCGATGAAAATATTTGCATCATTAAGCGTTATAGTTGCGTGTTTTCTAGATATTTTATCATCATCAATAAATACATCTGCATTAGCCGATCTACCAATAGTGATTTGTTTGTATCGGGATAACTTCAGCTTCTTTCTTTGATTATTATAATTTACTTTAAAGATAAGATTGCTAAGAAAAGAGGTAGACGTATTGTCAGGGTCGATAAGGCTAACTGAAAAACAATTTTCACCCTGATCTCTTGTAGCATAGGAAACGTCGTATTGTTTTCTGGTAAAACCCTCCATTATTTTTTTATCAATTCCACAAACTAACATTTCATTTTCACGGGATGAAAAAGATAATTTGGTTGCAAAATTTACCGCTTCTCCATAAATTTGATCCTGATAAACAAAGTAATCACCGGAACAAAGTCCTGTTCTTAATTTCATATCAATTAATGCGTTATCTCCAAAACTAGCTTCCCTGGTTAGATGAATTAAAAATGTCAGGGCTTGGCATGAAGTATTGAATATAAGAATTGTTTCGTCATATATATCAAGTCGATGTAGCGGAGTTACTTTGCTTAGTGAAGTAACTATTTCAAAAAAACTATTTCTAACATTTGATTGTTCATCTGTATCAAAATAGTTAGTGAAATTTACCGTTGCAACATATCCATTATTTTTTTGCACTTTCATAATACTTTAACTTCTATTAAATATTTGTGGTATGAGAGAAAAGTCAGACTTAATTTCTATAATTTCTTCAGAGCTTGATTTTTTGACGAATAGTGAAGTGTTGTGATTCATTTTATTACCACGGTAAGCTTCAAAATTTTTCTGTAAATCAATAATCTGTTTTTTATTACCAGTGAGTAAAAACCAGTTTGGGTCTTCAATTCTGTGTGTTTGTGCATAATTTTTTAATATGTCTGGGGTGTCAGTTTCCGGATCGATACTGATCATGACCATTTGAGTATTTTCAGGTAAATGCCGTTGAATGCTTTTAAGACTGAGGGTGACAGTTGTACATATACTTACGCAGTGTGTGAAAAAGAAAGCAAATACTACGTTGTTATCTTTATCAAATAATTCACTTAGTTGCTTCGACTGGTTTCGCTGATCCAGTACATTCATCTCTGGAAATGAAAATGAAAATGTATTTGCCCTGGATGAATTAGATAAGACATAGTCCAGATCAACAGAATTAAATCGTTTTGCATTTTCAAATGCATATAGATTTAAACTGGAGATTAAAAACACTAGAAAAATTAGATACTTACTCATTCTTTTTCACTACTTACTCAAAAGATTAGCTAACTTAGGTTTATTTATGCTTATGATCTTATAAGAGATAAAGTGAATAAAACGTGAAAAGTATTAAATTTATATGGTCTTGAAGGAAAAGTGTGACGCAGTTCTAAATATTCATTGATTCTCCTTACCCCTTTTCCTGCAGATTACTAACTCCAGCTGTGCAAAGGCTTTAGCAGGATGATTCTCTTGAAGATAATTTCCCCTAAACATTGCTTAAATAGCATTTTTTCCAGTATTTGATAATTCGGCATGATTTTCATACAAAGCGATTAAAAATAAAACTCTACTTTTTGGTCAAATATGGGAGAAGAATAAAAGTGTAGAATTAACTTATGTTTAGCCTTGTAAGTATCTGAAATCTAACAGTAAAGGTGAGTTTTAAAAGCCCTGATACCAATAAATCTACCATCATATACGCATTTATTAACCTTTAAATACGTTAAAATGGATCGTAAGCTGCGGCAAATTGACGCATCAGTTCGTGTGTTCTCCGTATATCTCCTCTTGAAGACAAGCTTCATTATTGATAACAACAAAAATTGGCAGATTTATGCAGGTTTACCTGTTTTATCCGCATCGCACTACACCAAATGTAAAGAGGAGAATACGATGATGAACAAATCATTAACACCGGAAGGGTTGATCCGACCCTTTGCACTTACTGCTTTAGCGATAGGTATGTCGGTAACTCAGTTAGCTTCTGCGGCAAAGATTAATATTACTGTGTTAGATCAAAATGGAGCTGCCGTACCTGGATTTCGTTATCTGGTTGAAGAGGATACTACCTATAAACCTACTCTGAACGTACCAGCAGCAGGATTTGACAGTCTCTCTTTTGAGTTCCATAAGAGTCATAACCCGGTAGCAACCGATGCAGCTGGAAAGGGTATTTCAGGTTCTTCACTTACCCCTGCAGATAATACTGCTTCAATTACAGTGGCAGACAATAAAAACTACTTTGTTTCTGTAGTGCCATATAACGGGCATGCACTGAGTGGTGTCGCTGTCGAAATGGGTACAGTAGACATTGCAAAGACAGTTGTGGTTAATAGCTTTCCTATTCCTACTACACAAATCAGTGTCCGCGTGTTTGAAGACAACAGCCCTGTAAATGGTGCTATTGATCTGGATGAACATGGTTTGCAGTTTTCCATTATTGATGGCCAGAAACATTATTTTGATGTCAAGCTGTTTGATGCGGCCGGTCAATACGGTATGGCTGGTGGTCGTGTAATCGCGGATGCCTACGGCAATCCATTGGGCACAGATTATGATGCGGATGGTAATGTCACATTCACACCCCCAAATGGTTTTAATTTAAGGCCAGATGCGAATGGCTATCTGGTCATTAAACACTTACCTCCAGCTAAGTATGGTGTGGAAATAACCCCTCCAGCTCGAGAAAGTGCTAATGGTGAACCGATTTGGGTTCAGACCTCTACTATTGAAGGTACCAGAACGATTGATGCCTGGGTTAAGGCTAATGAGCCAGAGGTGTTTGTAGAGTTTGGTCCTCCCGGTCCTCACGTGTTTGTCGGTTTTGTGCGCAACTATGATTGTATGAGTGGCGATACAGGTTATGTCCAGGGTGGACTGAATGCCTGTCAGGATGAAATTATTAATGCAGATGGTGATAAGGAAATTATCACAAGCGATCCAGTGACTGGAGGAGCGACCATTACAGGGCAAATCGTTGATAACCATATGTCTCGTCCTGGTCCTTTACAGAACGCTGATGGCTCTGGAGGAAGTTTTATATTTTCTAATGGCAAACCTTTTGAAGGTTGTCGAGTAGCCATCAATGAAGGTATTCAGGGCCGAACCATTTATTCTCAAAAATGTGATTTTGATGATCCTGATCCAGATACGGTTCCTGCTTCATTTACTGTTGATGACCTGGCTCCCGGTTCTTACAGTCTGTCGATCTGGGATGATGGACTGGATGCGGTAATAGCAAATCATCCTTTTAATGTTGCTGGAAATGAGGCTGATGGATACACCATTTCTTCTCTGTTAAATCCTGCACAGCTTAATGCTGCCGGTCAAACCCTTAATTGTGGTGGAGCAGGAAATGCAATGTGTGATTTCGGTCAGATTCCGGTCTTTAACTGGTTTAACAAGATGGATACTGTTGTTTTCTATGATCAAAATCAAAATGGTTTTCGTGATTGCGAAAATCCTGATTGTAATATAGTTGGTGAGGATGATGTCACCATGTTTGCGGAAGCTTCAGCCACTAATTTACGCTGGAGAGATGGACGTATGTACAAGAGCGTACCGATTGATGTTTTCGGTGAAGCACCTCACGAAGAAGTCTTTCCATTTTTTCACTGGTTAGTAGCAGAGGTTGATTTTGCTACTTTTAAAGCAACGGGTGCAACCATGACCGCTGATGCAGGTGGTGATAGTGCTACTCTTCAGGATGATGGTTATGTAGCGCAACTTCAAACTGTTCCAGCATGTAGTGGAACTATGGTCGATGGTGTTGATACCAATGATGCAGGTGAAGGGTGTTCTCACGATGGCGGTTTAACCCGTACAGAAACGGGTGCCGTGTTAACTCAGGCATTCCAGGGCTTCCTGGGTCAGAAAAATACCATAGAATTTGGTAAGGCCAATTATGAGCCAGGTGAGAATGGCGGTATTTCGGGCATGGCTATCTACGCGATTACTCGTGCTGAACATGATCCGCGTTATGCTGCTGCCGAAGAATGGGAGCCGGGTATTCCACGTGTTCAGATTGCCTTATATAAGGATTCTCTGGATACCACAGGCGCAGCTGCCGGTGCCGGTGATGAGATTATCGATGACCTGAATGGAAACGGTGTAGTTGATCTTCCTGACGTGGATAACCATCCCTTAGGTTGGGGTGAAGGTACTGCTGCAAAAGGTCCGGAAGATATCGACCGTAACGGTAATGGTGCATTTGATAAAGGCGATGCATGGGAAGTCACCTGGACAGATAGCTGGGATGATAATGTTCCAACCAATTGTGGTGGTTCAAACGGTCCCGGATTTGAAACCATTGATACCAAGTGTTTTGACGGTTTACGTAACTGGAACCAGGTTCGCCCTGGCGTATTTGACGGTGGTTATGCGTTCCCTGAGAACCTGCCTGCAGCTTACTACATTGTTCAATCCTTCACGCCTCCAGGTTATACCTTGCTGAAGGAAGAAGATAAAAATGTGGATTTTGGCGATGAATATGGTGTTCCCCAGTTATTGCCACCAACCTGTATTGGTGATGATCATCTGGTTCCAGCAAAGTTAAGTCATGTAATGGATGGTACAACTCAGGTGATTGCTGATGATCCGACTGATCCAGAAGCTTTAAATGCTCCATTCGCCAATACTATACGTCCTTTATGTGATACCAAGCGTGTCCGTGTAGGGGATAGCAGAAATGCCGCGGCTGACTTCCATTACTTCACAGAAGTACCGAAAGCAGCTCACGTAGTCGGTGGTGTAATCAATGATGTGGCTAACGAGTTTAACCCTCTTGCGCCATCTTTCGGTGAAAAATTCACTCCACCGTGGGTACCGGTTGCTTTTTATGATTTCAATGGTCATGAAGTAACACGTGTATATACCGATCAATATGGTAAATACAATGCAATGTTGCCTTCTACCAATACGGTTAATGTCGGCAGTCCTTCAGGTATGGCACCTAACATGCTGACTGCCTGTATGAATGATTCTGGTTTGATTGAATCTCCAAAAGACTCAGGTCTTTTTATAACCGATCCAAATCATAATCCTCAGTACAGCCAGTTTTGTTACACCTTTCAATATATGCCTGGTGGAACAACTTACCTGGATACACCGGTTGTATCAGTAGCGGCATTTGCCGGATCTGGTTACCAGCTGGACTGTGATGCAGCAGATGCGACTCCAATGATCAGTTCTGTGTTCAGTGGTGAGTATCCAAATCACGGTGCTTATATCTCTGATCCAACTGCAGCTACCGCTACATTGACCATTAATGCTGTCGGTCTGCGTTCTGTACCGAATCCTTCTGCCACTGAGTTGAGTTCAACCACCGAGAAAAATGTGTTGAGAGATTATGGCTTTGGTGGAACTGAGGGAACGGTCTGGTTTATTGACAAAGATGGCCATGCAACAGCTGCTACGAGTTCAGCTTGGGCGAATGATGTCATTACAGTTGATTTCCCACAGGGGCTCGTGCCCGAGACTAGTCCTGGTACATATCCAATCAAGAGCTTCCAACTGGTTGTTGAAAATGCTAACGGCGTATCATCACCCATGGCAGTAACGGTTACCGTCGGTACCTTAAGATGGGCCAATAGTGAAGTCAGACTGGTAGATTCAAGTACTGCAGCCGGAGCAACTCCAATTCAGGATGCGCTGGATGCTTCAGCCCAGTTATATGCCGGTCAGGGAGATATTATCCTGGTAGCACCGGGTACTTATGACGAGTTGCCCATTATGTATCAACCTGTTGCCTTACAAGGTGCTGGTGCCTATTCAACTTTCATCAATGCGCGTAGTGTACCTGCAGAAAAAGTAGTTAACTGGCGTGCCAAGGTAAATGACCTGCTGGGTCTTGATCCTGATGGACCTAACTTTAATAACCCAAGGTTCACTCTGCTTCCTGGACAGGAAGGGGCTGAACTGTTTGTTACTGAAGAAGGTCCCGGTTTGATGGTGGTCAGCAAGTCTTTTGGCAACCGCAAGTTTGTTAAAAATAGGCCCGCACGTATTGATGGGTTCTCCATTACGGGTGCTTCAACCGGTGGTGGTGTTTTTGTCAACGGTTTCGTCCAGGGTTTCAGTATTACCAATAACCTGATTGCCGGTAACCAGGGTACTTATGGTGGTGGTATTCGCCTGGGTCACAATACAGTCAAGGAGCAGGTCGTCGGTGGTGATCTGGCCGGTACCTTCCGTCATCCTGATGCAATGAACCGTAATATCCAGATTCGCAATAACATGATCACCCGAAATGGTGTGTTTAATGGCGCTGGTGGTGGTATTGCCATCTATACGGGGTCTTTGAATTATCGTGTTGAAAACAACCTGATCTGCGGTAACTTCGCAATGACAGATGGTGCTGGTATTGGTCATCTGGGATTAAGCTCGGGTGGACAGATTAACAGTAACCAGATTATTTTTAATCAGTCGTTCCGTCAGACTCCGGGTATGGAAACAGATGGTGGCGGTATCCTGATAGCAGGTGCTGACAGCTTTAATCTTGGAGCACTGACGGCTGGTGCGGGTCGTGTTCAAATTAACAAGAACCTGATTCAGGGTAACCAGGCCGGTGCCGGTGATGGTGCAGGTATTGCTCTAAGGCGTGTTAATGGTCTTGATGTTGAAGGTACGCCAGACACGGTAGGTGACTGGTGGCTGGTTAATGTTGATAACAATACGATTGTTAATAACGTGGCTGGATATGGTGGTGGTGCCATGTCACTGAAAGAAGCGGTTCGCGTTAATATCCGCAACAATACCATGTCCAATAATGAAAGTACCGCAACAGCGGGTGCTGCATTTGCCCTGGGTACGATTGTTGATGGTAACCTCGTTTCTGATCCACAGGTGGCTGGTATTGTGTCTCGACCACATGAAGGTTTGGCCGGGTTAATACAGATCGAAGATGATCTGTGGCGGTATAATCAGGGTTTTTCATTACCATTTCTCAGAAACAATATCATCTGGCAGAACCGCTCACGTATTTACGAGCTGGCTACTAACTCTCTGGTTGATCCGGGTGGAGCAACGACTCCTGTCTATAACGATTTTAGTGCAGGACTTATTGTGACTACTGCTGGCCAAAAAGGGTTGAGCAGAAATAACTTGATGACTGCTAATGTCACGGGTGATCATTCCAGTAATATCTCAGGTGATCCATCATTTGAAGCGGAATATGTCAATCGTGCACCTGGTCTGAACCCGGCTGCCGGCGCAGAATTCCAGACTATTCAAGTCTCTCCTGCACTGGATGAAGGTGGAAACTGGCTGGATGTACGTTATGCGCCACTGTCTATCAATGATATCGATAAGGATATTGATGGTGAGCAACCTTCAGATTATCACTTGATCGATAATACTTCGATAGCAGTCAATGCTGGTATAAATAATCGTCCTAATGGCAATACCGATATCGATAATGATCCACGTGTTCTTGCCAATGACTTAGGTTCGGATGAGGTGCAATAAGATGATTATTAAACCAGAAAAAAATCGCAACCTGAGAAATGTTCAACCTGAATTGAGGTATGGAAAAATGAAAACGTTAATAAAATACGGCAGCTGCGCATCGTTATTGGCGATGTTCATGCTACCGGTAACATCAACTCAGGCGGCCGTTTTAGTACAGTGTCCTGGAGATGATAATGGTGATGCTCAGTGGACCGGCGGGGAAACACAGCCTGCCGATACAAAGTGTATTCATCTAAGCAGTAGTGATGGTTTCGCCAATATGGGAGATGGTTATCTTCAGTACGTCTTTGGTTATGGTGATATCTCTGGAACTTTGCCAGAGGATGCTATAGATGTAGGGCTTTATAATGCCAATACTTCAGCACCAACTATTATTCTGGATGAGGGGGATGAGTTTTACCTGACACTCACCAATACCGGCATGATGAACCGTCCCGATCTGTTTGATACCCATACGGTGCATTTTCATGGTTTTCCAAATGCATCTAGCGTATTTGACGGAGTACCGGATGCATCGATCTCCATAAATATGGGTGGATCACTTACCTATTTTTACAATATCAAAGAGCCTGGAACATACCTGTATCACTGTCACGTAGAGGCGGCAGAGCATATGCAGATGGGCATGCAGGGTAACCTGTATGTTCGTCCAGCACAGGATGAAGATTACGGGCCGGGTACGGCTAATCCAGGTGGACTTGAATATCCTGCTGGTAGTGGACGAACTTACACTCAGTTCGCTTATAACGATGCAGCTCCGGGTTCACTACCAAAAAACCATGGTTCAACCGGTTTTGATGTTGAAATGCCGTTGCAGCTGACCGGCTTCGATCCTGTTTTCCATGATGCTTCTAAGAATACGCAACCTCTTCCTTTTGCGGATATGGTAGATACCTATCATATGTTCAACGGTCGTGGTTATCCCACCACGGTTGAAGCTGGGGATTATTATGACGTTAATCCAGGTGAAGCTCAGGCTGAAAATGGGGGCATTAATAGTCAACCTCTTACTTCGAAAATGACCGTTACCCAGGGACAAAAGCTGTTGATCAGAATAACCAACCTGAGTATCACCAAGTTCCATACGGTTGCAATACTGGGACTGCCTATGCAGGTTATAGGTCGAGGTGCACGTGAATTGACTGATAAGTATGAAACTGCATCAGTGAATCTGGGCGGTGGTGAAGCCTATGATGTCATGGTAGATACCAATGGTGTCGCTCCGGGAACTTACTTCGTGTATATCACTGAGTTAAATGAACTGAGCAATGATCAGCAAAGTTTTGGTGGTCCGATGACAGAAATTGTCGTCGAAGCCTTGTAATTTAAAATTGGAGAAAATGATGAAAATTTTTAAATCATATAAAAACACGGGACGTGTTCTGGCCATGGCGTCACTAATGGCAGTGTCCTTCGGTCTCCATGCTGCGATTCCGGGTATTGAAAGTAACACGATTGAGTTATGGGCCAAGTCTGGACAAATACCAACGCCTGATGGTGATAGCCTGAGAATCTGGGGGTTTGCCAGAAGTGCGACAGGTGAGGCTGAATATCCTGCACCAACGATTATCGTTGATGAAGGTGATATCGTTAATGTAACTGTTCATAATGTGGATGTGCCACAAGCTGTTTCTCTTGTATTTCCAGGGCAGGGTTTGATATCCAAAACTTGTGATATACCGGGAGCACCTCAGCCAACGGGTTTAAACCCAAATAGAAATGGTTGTTGGGGTAACGCTAGCACTAGTGGCACTGATGTTATTCCTGCAGATGATGCGGGCGTACACTCTATCACTTATACCTTTACCGCAGCAAAACCGGGTACATATCTGTACCAGAGTGGTGTTAGCCCGCAAATTCAGGCGGATATGGGCCTGGTCGGGGCCATGATCGTCAGGCCATCAATGGTAGCTACAAATGTGGATGCAACAGGTGGTGTGGCTTATAACGACTCTACAACGGCTTATGACCAGGAATATCTGTTTTTCCTCAGCGAAATGGATCCCAAGCTGCATTACCTGGCAGAACATGGCGGGATTGATCAATGGGATAATTCGGAATATAGATCGGTGTTGTTTTTCATAAATGGTAGAAATGCCCCGGATACACTGGCACCTGATAATTACCCCTATTTACACCATCAGCCATTAGGTTCACTGGTGATTATGAAGCCGGGACAGAGAATTTTATTACGTGTATTAAACCCGGGTCGATCTCAGCATCCGTTGCACTTGCATGGTAATCACTATGACCAGATTGCACGAGATGGTAATTTGCTTTCAACCACAACCCGAGAAGGTAATACAGGGTTTTCAGATTACACACTGAATTCTGTTCCGGGTTCTACTCAGGATCTGATTTTCAACTGGACCGGTGAAGGCATGGGTTGGGATATTCATAATTCCGAATCTCCACATGGTACTTGTGTCTCTGGAGTTGGGGGAGATGATGCGGTCAATAATAGAACCGGTGCAGGGACTCCCGATGGTTTCCATGACACAACGTGGGAATACTGTGCAGATCACGGCAAACCATTACCCGTTGTTTTACCTGAAAGCCAGGATCTTGGCTTCGGCGGATTTTACGGAGGCAGTCCTTACCTGGGTGATGTAGGTTCCTTACCGGTCGGTGAAGGCGGTTTGAACCCCTGGGGTGGAATGGTATTTATGTGGCACTCTCATTCAGAGAGAGCGCTGACCAATAATGACATCTTTCCAGGTGGCATGTTAACCATGATGATTGTCGTTCCTCGATAGAATGATTAGGAGAATTCAAATGAAACGTTCTATATTATCAGCTGCAATCCTGGGTATTATTGGATTGAGCTCAAGTTTTACGGTCCTCGCCGTTAATCAACCGGTAGCTTTATGTGCCGGGTCATATACTAAAACGCTAACGGATGGAAGTCCGCCTATTCCTATGTGGGGATATGCTCTTGGAGGAGCAACAAATGGAGTGTGTGATGGTGATCTATCCTCTCCTGGTCCGCGTATTATCATAGATGATACTAATGATGGGGTGGACATTGTGTTAACCAATACCTTACCCAGGGCTACTTCTCTGGTTATACCGGGTACGGTTAAGGCAATGGCACCAACATTTTTTACACCTGTAGGGGAAACTTTGCCACGCGTCCATTCTTTTGATGCTGAAGCGGGTCCTTCTGATGGAACTATATCGACCTCGGTAAGCTATAGCTGGAATGGCCTGAAACCAGGCAGTTATATGTATCACAGCGGTACACATTCTCAGGTTCAGGTGCAAATGGGGCTATACGGTGCGCTAACCGATAATTTTATTGCGGGCCAGGCATATGATGATACTGATAGAGTAACCACGACTTCGTACTCTGAAGAAATTGTATTGTTTTATTATGAAATTGACAGAGCGATACACGATAGTGTTGCGCTGGGCAATTACACTATGACAGATATGAAGAGTACAATTGACTATCATCCTAAGCACTTTTTTATCGATATAGCAACAAATTATCCTGGTGGAGGAAATGGAACTGCTAATTATAATGATCTTCAAGCCGTTGGTATAACTCCTGGTGTCAATCCTTTAGTCCGCTTTTACAATGCGGGTTTAAGAACGCATATTCCAACCGTGTTTGAAGCTGATTTTGATATTATTGCTGAGGATGGCAAGTTATATCCCCATGTTCTGGATCAGTACAGTGTGGAACTTCCTCCACTGAAAACCAAAGATGCATTTTTGAAAGTTGCAGGGATAAATGATGTTTATGGTCAACCGGCAGTCAATGGGTCTTTCAGGTTAACCGATAGTGCTATGGCTATTAGTAACCCTGTTGCTACGGCTGGACCAGTTGTTGGGCTGGCAGCGGGTGATGAAATCTCCAATGGTGACGGTAATGGCATGGTACTGACCTTTGTATTGCAGCCACCAGCTGGTTATGTAGCTCCAGTTGCAAGTGCTAATCATCCGAGGGCAGTCAAAGACAATATGGCTGTCGTAGAAGGTGGATCTTTAACCGGTGTTATGACCTCTGCAACTGCAAATGATGTGAATGCTGAGAATGCTACAGTGACCATTCTGAATTTTCCAAAACATGGTGATTTAATTGAAGAAGGTAACGGTGATTTTAGTTATCAGAATGATGGTAGTGAACACCCTCAGGATTCCATCGTTTATCAATTAACCAATGCTGATGGTGAGAAATCCATTGCTGGTATTATGATTAATGTATCATCGGTCAATGATGCCCCTGTAGCTAATAATGATACTGTTAGTGTCAAGGCTGGATCTAAAGTTGAAATTCGTGCCTTGAATAACGATACTGATGTCGATTCACCTTCTCTTTCTATTCAAAGTGTTGGAGCTTCCAGTCTGGGTGTTTTAGAGGCAATGGGCCAGGTTATCGTTTTTGATGCCGGTCAAACAACCGGAACAGAGGTTGTCAGTTATGTTATAGCTGACTCTCTGGGTGAAACGGCTACAGCAAATCTGAATATAACTGTAACTGAAGCAACAGCTGGAACAGGTACATATACACCGGGTAGTGAAACTGGTGGAGGAACACCAACACCAACAGGAACTGCTCCAGTCGCAACAGCTAAAAGTTATTCTGTTACGGAAGGCTCTGCTCTTACAGTGGATATTGCAATGCTGGGTGTTACCGGTGGTGCAATGGGCGTGGCAGTCAGTACCGGCCTGTTAGAATATCCGGAACATGGTGAGGTTGTTATGAATGAAGATGGTACATTTGTTTATACCCATACCGGTGACGATGAAGAAGCTGATCATTTTATGTTTGAAATTTATAATGATTACGGAACTTCTTCTGCAGTAGCTACGGTTAATATCATTCCGAAGATGGATCCACCTCGTGTGAATAATGACCGGGCGAAGACTTCTGCTGGAACTCCTGTTCGTATAGATCTGTTGAGAAATGATAAAGATAAGGACAGTGCATTGAACCCAGGAGGTATCAGCATTACTGAGCAACCAGGAAATGGAACAGTAGAGATAATAATGGCTACTGGCGAAGTTATGTATACACCTAAAGACGGGTTCACCGGGAAAGATTTTTTCCGCTATAGATTAGCTGACGCAATCACTGGTGAATTATCAAAACGAGCTGCCAAGGTGAAAGTCAGAGTCAAATAATGTTATAAACGGAAAATATTTCTCAAGGCAGGGATGCCATAAATTTTAAAACCACTATGAATATATTCAATAGTGGTTTTTTTTTGCTCTAAATTTAATATTAAAATATGTGACTTGTTACAGTAAAAAAATAACTTAATTTGATAGAATATAAATATATGTTAAATTCAATAGAATATAATTATAAAAAATCAGATCCAATAGGTTATTGCATGGCTGATCAAGAAAATAAATATCTGTTTTCTGAGAATGAAATAGACTTTATCGAGTCTTTAAATAAAAAAAATATACTAAAAACGAGTGATGTACAGAAATTAAATGTAATTTTAAGGTCTGGTAAAACAGATTTATCGGTCATACAGTTAATATTGAATCTGGGGCTGGCTTCTGAAACTGATATGTTAAGTTATATTTCACAAAGTAATGGTTTGCGCATTCTTGACAATGCTCAATATCCAACCAGCTTATTTGGAGATAAAAGTTTTAATACTCAGTTTTTAAGAGAGCAAAACGTTATTGTTCTTTCTGAAACAGATGAACTTATAGAAATATGTATTAATGATCCTTTTGCTTCTGGTTTATACAATGCGGTTACGTTTGCGTTAGGTAATAAATATCTTAAGGTTAGACTCGGATTTAAAAAGGATATATCTGAAGCATTAGACCGTGTATTAACAGGTAATGATGATAAAACCCTTGTCGATAAATTTGATTCTATTGATGAGGTTTTGCTGGAAAAAGATATTCAGCAACTCAAAGAACTGGCCAGTGAAGCGCCAGTTATCAAAATTGTAAATTCAATTATTCAGGAAGCAATTCATAAAAATTCATCTGATATTCACATTGAGCCACATAACCATGAGTTAAAGGTTCGAAACCGTATCGATGGCGTATTAATTACCGTTCAGGAAATTCAAATGAATTTGTCTGCGGCAATTGTTTCTAGAATTAAAATTCTTTCTTCTCTGGATATAGCACAACGCAGAGTACCTCAGGATGGTCGATTTGATATTAGTATTGACGGCCAGGATATAGATATCAGGACTTCGGTAATTCCTACAATACATGGTGAAAGCATTGTGTTGAGATTGCTGTATAAAAAGTCGATCAGTTTTGATTTTGAAAGTCTTGGTTATGCTGAAAAAAACAAACTAAGAATTTTGCAGATGCTGGATAAACCACATGGGCTTATTTTGGTTACGGGACCAACCGGTAGCGGAAAGTCGACCACGCTTTATGCCATGTTGCAGCAAATAAATAATGCTGAAAAGAAGATAGTCTCAGTTGAAGACCCTGTTGAATATAAAATTGATGGTATTAACCAGATTCAGGTTCACTCTGAAATTGGGGTAAGTTTTTCTAATGCCTTGCGAGCCATAGTAAGACATGATCCAGAAGTCATAATGGTTGGTGAAATGCGTGATTCTGAAACAGCAGAAATTGCGGTAAGAGCATCAATGACCGGTCATTTAATTTTGACAACCCTGCACACCAATACTGCCGTTTCCAGTATCGAACGACTCATTGATCTGGGAGTGGAAAAAACATTTGTTTTTTCTTCTTTGATCGGTGTAGTTGCTCAACGTTTAGTAAGAAGACTTTGTGATCACTGTAAAAAACCTGTTGCTACATCGCACTTTATTTTAGATACGTTTGAAGAGGATATTGATACTGACTCAATTCTAAACTGTCATGAACCTACTGGTTGTGAATTATGTAATTTTACGGGATATAAAGGCAGGTTATCCATTTGTGAAGTGATGTTGGTAAATGAAGATTTTCGTACAGAGGTGACTACTGGAAATTCAAATATCAATCAATTAGCGATGAAATATGGTATGACTTCAATGGTTGTTGATGGATTTGAAAAAGTGAAAGCAGGGCAGACTTCTATAGAAGAATTATTCCGGGTTGTACTGGAGTAATCGTGTTTCAGTATAAAGCATTAAATGAAGAAGGTGAGTATGTTGAGGGGGAGATAAATCTGTCCTCTGAAGAAACAGCTATTGCTGAGTTGATCAGGCTAAACTTTACACCTATAAAACTTATCAAGGTAAAGGATAAAAAAAATAAGGGCTTATTGTTATCTCGGAATAAAAAATTTGAAGCGCAACAATTTTTTGAAAATATTTATGATTATCTAGATTCTGGATTATCGATAGATAAAGCTCTTGAATTGGAAGCTAAAAGTATTAATCAAAATAATGGGATGACCTTTATAACAGAATTGGTCGATATGGTAAGACAGGGTGAATCTCTGTCTAAAGCAATGCAAAATTTTCCTGAACAATTCAGTGCTCTATATGTAGGCGTAGTACATGTTGGTGAGGAAACGGATTCTTTATCAGAATCATTGCAATTACTTGCTAGACTTACTCACGATCTTCAGGAGTTTAAACAAAAGATAAAATCAGCTCTGATTTATCCCATGATCCTTTCAGGGGTAATGTTAATTTCTGTGTTGGTATTGTTTGGGCTGGTTATTCCCAGGTTTAAATCTTTATTTGTGGGTATGGGTATTGAAATGACTGGTATTACCGGGGTAGTAGTTGGAATATCAGATGTGCTGACCCAGAACTACCAGGTATTATTACTAATTTTGGCACTGTTTATTGTTATTTTTAGTAAAATATTTAAAAGTGCTTTGACTGATCAAGGTTGGGCAAAATACTTTCTTAAAGCACCTGTTATAGGGGGCATGATTCAACAATATAATCTGTATATTATCTCTATGATTTTACATATTTTAATGAAAAAAAGAATCACCATTATTAAAGCGCTTGATCACGTGAAAGATGCTGTTGGGAATATTGTTTATAAAAATGAAATTGAAATAATGACCCGTGAAATTAGTCGGGGTAAATCAATTCAAGATGTATTGAATACAGAGTTCTTTACCAGTCACTTTATTTACATCGTTGCAGTGGGTGAAGAAACGGGGCGTCTTACAGAATCTTTTGCCAAACTTTCCAGATATTATTACAAACAACTTGATGTTCGAATTAAGTCTTTGATGACTTATGCGGAACCGGCAATAATATTAGTTTTAGGTTTGGTGGTTGGTTTGATCGTGGTTTCTATGTTGCAAGCTATTTTAAGTATTAATGAACTTGCAGTTTGATTCCGTTTTAAAGCATGACGGAATGACGATTATTCTTCGTCATTCCGGTAGTCTTTTAAGCGGAATATTAAAAATATAATAAAGATATTTAAACAGTATTTAATTTTTTATATTGGAATTAAAAATGAAAAAAAATGTATCTGGTTTTACCCTGGTTGAATTATTGGTTGTCCTTATTATTTTAGGGCTTGTAGCCAGTATTGCAGGACCTAATGTAATGAAATATTTAGGTAGCTCGAAAGCTAAAACTGCCAAATTACAATTAAAAGAAATTGAGTCATCTCTGGAATTATTTTTTCTTGATACGGGTCAGTATCCGGCAACGGAAAAGGGCATAACAGTATTGGTTAAAGATGACGGTTCAACTGTAGGGTGGAATGGTCCGTATTTTAAAAATGCACAAATTCCCACTGACCCCTGGGGTAATTCATATTTATATCTTAAACCTGGAGAACACGGGGCTTTTGATTTAATAAGCCTGGGTGCAGATAACCAGCCTGGTGGTGAGGGTGATGATAAAGATATCACTAACTGGGGAGGCTAAAATAAATTCCCCCAAAGGGTTTAGCCTGGTAGAGCTACTGGTGGCCTTAACTATCATGTCAATTTTAGTAGGCTCAATCTCTTTAATTATGTTCAGGAAAGAAGAAACTTTAAAAAATTTATCTACAAAAATTGTACAGAATATGAGGCTGGCTCAACAAAGGGCAATTCGTGAAAATAAATCGTATCAGGTAGAAATTGATTTTTCTGATAACTCATTTAATTTTGCTAATGATGCAGTTAATTTGCCAGATGATATTTCTATAACTATTCGAACGGCTGAAAATCAGCAACTAGAAAAAGATCTTGTTGCTGTTACTTTTTATCCAGATATGAGCTCCTCCGGTGGCATGGTGACTTTAGAGTCAGACAAGGAAGTATTTGAAATAACCCTGACGTGGATTTCAGGAAAAATATCTACCAGTTATCATGTTAAGTCTTCATAGAATTAATCTTTTTGCCTCTCTCTCAGAGAGACAAGCTTTTAGTATTTTAAGGTAATTATATGTACTTTCAGCAGAAGGGTATTTCCTTACTTGAAGTGCTTGTCGGCTTTGTTATTTTTACTTCTTCATTGGTAGCTGTACTGGATTATGTGTCAGGGCAGGTTTATCACAATCACTTATCTTCTGAAACTCAACATAAAGTTCAGATGATTTATGATCTTTCAGAAATTTCTGAGCTTGGTATAGAGCAGCAGCTTATACAAGCTGCTGGTAATCCCAATTTTGACTGGACAGTAACTTCTTCGGTGATGGATTCATTTACATTGCGTGACCAAAAGAAAATATTACAACGATCTAAGCATGAAATAACAAATGGAGCTAACCCTTTTGAGTGGACAGTTTTGAATATTGCAGAGGTTGACTAAATTTTGTTTATAGTAATATATAAAGTTGACATCATTGCCGGGTAATTAAAATGAAAAATATATTTTTCCGGCAGGGATTTACTTTGGTTGAAATGCTTGTTTCGATCGTGTTAAGTAGCATTATATTTATCAGTTCCTATCAGGTTATTAGTAATTTAATTCAATATCAGGTTCGCTCAAGAGTACACAATGAAGTGCAGTTTGATAAATTGCTGTTAACTAATCTGGTTTCTCAGATTATAGAAAAAAGTCTGCATCAAAATGATTTATTTTTTCAGACTCAAAGGAAAAGTTTGTTTAAAGGGCTAGAAAATTCAATCCAGCTAATATCTCGTGCATACAGTAGAAATTTTGATGTTGCAGGTTATCGGGTTTACCGGCTTTTTCTTCATGATGATGAACTTTATGTCTCTTATCGAAAATTTGATTCTGAGTATTTATCTAACAGACAGTTTGAAATTTCAACTGGAATTAAAGTTGAAGATATTAGCTTTCAATATTTATCAGCTGATGGATGGCTTGATGAATGGCAAGATAATAAAAAATTTCCAAAATTTATTAAAATAATTGTGGAGTTACCAGGTTCAAAAATAATGGAATGGATAAGAAGGACTGGTCGTAAGTAATGGCTATTAGGCAAACTTCAATGTCGACAAAAAGTTTAGGTTCTGTACTTTTATACGTATTATGGATTTTGGTGGTTATTTCAATTTTAGCTTTTAAACTTACATCATCTTCAAGAGTGGTAACTCTTAATCACTCAGCTGTTTCTACTCAATTGAAGAATCAAATGCAAATTAGTTCTGCTACTCAGTTTGCTATCTTTAAAATAATTTCAAATCAATGGAAATATAAAAAATATGAGCTAAATTTAAATAAACAAGATATATCTATTCAAATATATAATGAAATAGGATTTATATCATTCTATGAATTGAGAAACAGGTCACTAAAAAATGTATTTAATTTAGTTAATATAGATCAATCTACTGTAGAAAAATTAGAAAATGTTGTAAAATCTGGCAATATACAAAAATATAATACTTTTAATGAGTTATTACAGTTTGAAGGTATAAATGTCGAGGTTTTAAATAAGCTAATTCCTCTTATTAGTATTTTTCATGAGGAACCGGTAAATCCTTTGTTTTCCCCTGAAAATGTATTAATTCTGCTTTCAGGCGTTGATCAATATAGTGTGCAAAAATTGATTGAAACTGCAGACGAAATTGAGAGAGAGCAGTTAAGAAAGTCTGTTGTTGATTCTCTTAACTCTCGAGAATTTGAGTACTCTGATGATATTGCTAGTTTTTTTAGAGTTCACATTACTATTGAAAAAGAGATCTATCTGGTTTTTCTAAAATATGATCATCAACAGAAAAAATATAAGATTGTACTAGAAAATAAAATGATGCAAGAGAAGGTATAGAGTTTGTTTAAAGAGGGTGAATTGAATGGAACAGAACAGGTTTTTTCAGGCGATAAAGTTTTTCGTGCTGATGTTTTTATTTTTAATTGCGGTTCCTAAGGTATCCGCACAGGAATTGGTGGCTATCGATTTAATGGACGACTGGGGTATAGAACCAGTACATGTTCGAATCACTGCAGGTGGTTATATGATTGAGTTTCGCTATAAAATACTTGATGTTGAAAAAGCATTGATACTCTCTGATAGAAAAGAATTTCCTTACCTTTTATCCATGAAAAGCAGGGCTAAACTCAGTGTTCCTTATGGTTCAACCGTCGGTTTTTTAAAATCAAATAGAAGGTTTAATAAAAAAGGAAAAAATTATATAGCGATGTTTTCCAATGAGGGGCAACATATGCTTAAAGGTGACAAAGTAAAAGTTCAGATTAAAAATCAAGTTTCTACGGAACTGGTGCTGCAGTAATGAAGAGCAAAGTAATTCTTGTTTTATTACTTATTTTAGCCTTTGTTGAAACTTCTTCTGCACAAGTTTTACTAAGACAGACCGGTAATATTTCTGACCAATACCTGGTTTATTTTACTAATTCAATTGATATAACTGCCAGAATCCGAAATGAAAAAAGTAAAGCGTTTAAGTTTTTTCGTGAAAAGCAACAGGAAAATATTAACCGGTTAAAATTCGAGTTAGCCGATACTGACCTTAAAATTAAACGTAGTTTGTGGATAAAACAGTCAGCCGCTATTACTATTTCTGCTCAGTATATTGACAGGTTAAATTCACTACCTTTTGTTTCTCATGTAAATACCGATAAAAAATATAAAATTGAAGCTTTAGGAACCACCACTCTTGTTTTGCCATCAGATGAATTGGTACAAAATAATTTATTTGATATTGGGGTGGAAACTGTCTGGAATACCGGATTTAGAGGGCAAGGAGTTGTTGTAGCAATAATCGATTCTGGTGTAGATATCGAGCATGCGACTCTCAAATCCCGTTGGCGAGGTGGTACAAATAGCTGGTTTGATCCAGTTAATGGTTCTGATGAACCTTCCGATTTTTCGGGTCATGGTACAGCTGTTGCCAGTATAGTTCTCGGTGGTAATGAAAATAAAACTGGGGCTTTTTTAGGGGTTGCGCCAAATGCACAATGGATAGCAGCTAAAATATTTTCTAGTAGTGCAAATGGTACAGCAGCCAGTTCATCGATAAGTGCAATTCAGGAAGCTCTGCAGTGGGTACTTGACCCAGACGGGGATTCAACAACAGATGATTACCCTGATATTGTTCAAAATTCCTGGGGAATGGCAAATACTGAAGGTAGTTGTACAAATGTAGACTTTAATGACTCTCTGGATGCGATCAATGCTCTGGGTATTGATATTGTTTTTGCGGTAGGGAATTCTGGGCCTGCAGCCAGTTCAAGGTTAGCGCCATCTTATCATGCGGATGTAATTTCTGTAGGAGCTGTAGATACTTTTAATACATCCGTAGAGACCATTTTGTCATCAAGTAGTCGTGGTCCTAACTTATGTGAAGATAAATTATTGCCCTCTCTAATGGCACCCGGAGTGGATATAGTGGCAGCTGAGAAGAGTTTAGGTAGTGTTTCTGCTATTAGAAATACAGGTGAAAATACAGGTACTTCCTTCTCATCACCACATGTTAGTGGTGCACTTGCTCTGCTAAGGAGTCAATTTAATTCTTCAGTTGATTATCTTAAGTTTAGAAAAGCACTGTTTGATTCAGCTAAGGATCTGGGTGTAGCGGGTGGAGATACAGATTTTGGAAATGGATTACTTAAAGTAGATGGCGCTATGACTCTGTTGCTAAATGATAATGCGGACAGAGTCGCTTCAAATGTCATCTTTTCTTCTGCTAATTATGTATTCAAAGAGCAACAATCGACAGTTGAAATTAGCTTACTTCGAACGGGTGATATTTCAGCTGATCAAACAATAAGAGTTTTTTCAGAAAATGGTTCAGCTATCAGTGGTGTGGATTTTGTTAGCGTATCTACAGATGTTGAGTTTTTAGCAGGTGAAAGTTCAAAAATAATTAATATAGAATTGCTTAATGATGATGTAAGTGAAAATACTGAATCATTTAATCTCATTATCTCATCTAATAATTTCAAGAAAAAAATAAATATTGTTGATAGTGATTCAAATTCAATAGATGAAGAAGACGTCATAGGTGGTTCATCAACGGGTATATTTCAGTTACTTTTCCTTTTTATACTGTGGTTTGGTAGAAGGTTTCTAAGATGAAGTGGCTGTTTTTATTTATTCAGTTTTTCTTTATTTCAAATGGATTTGCTATTGATCATGAAGGTAAACGAATTTACCTAGAAGGATTAAATGCTCAAGGTCAGTTAATTAAATCGTATATAAATGACCTGGAAGCTGGTGCTGCGTTAGCCTGTGCAAACTGTCACCGAGAGTCGGGGCTTGGTACATCAGAATCTGGTAAAACTATTCCGCCTGTAAGCTGGAGCTTCCTGGGAGTAAACCTGCCAGTTGATGATAAATCACGGTTTTATTCAATCCAGAATAAACGTAAAGCTTATGATATTAAATCTCTGCATAGATTATTAACAACGGGTATAAATTCGAATGGAAATGCCGCCGATCCTATAATGCCTCGTTACGTGATCTCTGAAAAAGAGACGGAACAACTCGTGGAGTACTTGAAGACTCTTTATGCTAACGATGACCCCGGAGTAGATCCTGATTCAATCAGAATTGCGACTATCATAGACCCCCGGCTTTCAACACAACAAAAAAAGCAACACTTACGTTTTATGCAAGGGTTGTTTGATATGAAAAACTCTTTGACCCGTGGCGAGCTGAAGAGAAAAAAATATTCCCCAATTCAAAAAGTTCCTCAATACGAATCATACCGTCACTGGGAGTTAGTCTCATGGGAGTTAACAGGATCCCCTGATTCGTGGGAACAGGAGCTTACCCAGCTTTATCTAGATAAACCTGTCTTTGTGGTACTTTCTCCCTTAATTCAAGATAGTTATTCTGAAGTAGGGGCGTTTTGCGATGAAATGGAGGTTCCCTGTCTTTTTGCACATGGATCAGGCAGAAGTCAGGGAGATTATTTTAACTTTGTTTTTCGTGATTCAGTAAAGCAACAAAAAGATTTTCTGGCAAATAAAATGCGTAAGGAAAAAAATAAATTATTATATTTTGATAATGAAGGACAGTTGCAGCAGTTACAAAGCAGTCAATTAGAGTTTTTGAAAGCTAAGAAAACTTCTTTCAATTTAATGCAGAAACAATTTAATGAAGTGTGCGGAAAAGATAGCACCATCATAACTAAAGCTGATATAAAATTTGCCCAACAGTTGCGTAAATTAAAATGTCCAATAGATCAGAAAATTAAAGTTTTGATGTTAATGAGTGATGCGGTCAATTTTCAGGAAATAAGCCAGTTTTTTCAGAAAAACTCAAATCCGAATTTATGCTGGGTGACAGACTATGGGAAAATGTTAAAGCGAAATACCAGGAAAATAAGAGTTGATGTTTTGACAAAGAAATTTGGTATGGAAAATACAAATAGTGAAAGTTTACTAATGAATCTGTATGCCTATAGTTTGTTAACAGATTCATTACATCAACTGGCAGGTCACTTTTCCAGGGCATATTTATTGGAAATTATTGAACATATGCTAAATAGCTTTCCAAATTATACTTATTTCAACTCTGTGTCTGGTGCACCAAAACAGCGAGCTATAGTCGGCCCTGTTTCTGAGTATTGTCCCAAGGGAGATAATTCGATATGACGTTGATTATCTCTAAAATAGTTCATTTTTTTAAGTGGTGGTATTCAACCTTAATATCATGTTTACCACATAGCTGGACTCTTTATTTTGGAGGGATAAATAAAAATATTGACCTTATTATTATTAACCAGGGCAATACGATTTTTGTTCAAACAGAGAAAGGGAAGATTATTGATTCTATTTCATTAAATAGCGAAAAGAATATTAATGCAATAGATGAAAGTGTAAGTATAAGCTCAGGTTTTAGTAGCTTAACAGGCGTTGATAGTGATAATTTATCAACTGAAAAACTGGCTCTTAAAGCTAATTTTGAATCTTCTAATATTGATCAAACTGTTATTTTGGATGAAGGTCAGTCTAATGTAGTTAGCTTACAACCCATAAAATTTAAGAAAGAAGTTGATGTAACTGTATTTGATGATGATATAACGACACAATATTTAGATATTAATTCAGACTCTGAAGAAGATACAATTATTATCAAAAATGATCAGGGACAATTAATTAATCTTAATGATCAAAATGACGATAACACATTTGTTTTCCAGAATGAAGGTGGGAAAATCAGGAGGGTAGAGTCTTCATTAATTAAGCCTGATATTGATGAAATAACAGTTGATGATGAAGATCAAAAGTCTAATCTTAAAAACTTTGATGTACTAAATGAATATGAGGTTGTTGCCAGGCTTTTAGCAATGTATCAGGGTAGTAAAAAGTGCCTATACCTGTTGCCGGATAACAAAGTGTTTACAATAAATTTAAGTTACCCAGTTCAGGTTGCTCAAAACATTGAAAGTGTATTACGTTTTGACTTGCAAAAACATATTCCTCTGAGCTTACAGGAAGTAAGGTACTTTTATGCTTTAAACTTTAATTCAGTTCCAGACAAAGTGACTGTTGAAGTTGCAGTTATTAAATCAGAAGACTTTGACTTGTTGAATATGACACTTGAGCCATATATCAACAAAGGTCTTTTGTGTACAACTAAAAGTTTTTTTGAAAAGTATGGTAGGAAAATCAATTTTTTAGAAAACATTTCAGAGCATAAATGGTACTCAATATTTAGGGCTTCGAATGTACATTTAATATTTAATTCAGCACTATTGATTATATTATTAGCATTGCCTTACTATTTATATCATCAATATAACGACAAATTAATCGTAAATTCATCTGAGGAAATGAAGAGAGTTCAAGATATTATTAGTTCAATGAACTCGGTTAGTGCTGAATCAAAGTTTGGGAAAACATTGTCACAACAAATTAGTGATGTACCCAGGCTAACTAAATTTCTTTCTGTAATGAGTGAGGAAATTGATCAACAGGCCTGGCTTTCCCGTTATAGTTTTAAAAATAATGAAATACGAATAAAAGGTGAGGCTGTCTCTGCTACAGCTGTTTCAGATGAGCTTAGTGATACAGGTCTATTTGATAGTATTAAATTCGTCTCGTCGATTAGAAAAAATGCCCGCACAGATAAGGAATCTTTTGAGCTATTACTGAGGATTAAAAGTGGTGCATAATTTTAGCGGAAATCCATTAATAGAAAAAACCTTGGCGGTTGTTTTATTACTATTCTTTTTAATGGCTGGATATTTACTGTTTAGTAATATTTATTTGAATCAACTTTATATACTTGATAAAGGAATAAATTTGAAGTTAAAAAAAGTTTCAAAGGTAGAATCAATTCTGGGTAAAGAAGCTGAGTTGAAAGCTAAAATTTCAGTGCAAAAGAAAAGACTTGATAAAAACAAAATATTCTTAACTAATACTAAACCTTCTACTGCTTCCACTGAGCTTCAGAATAAAATAAAGAGATTAATAGTCTCAAAATCAAAGGCAAAAATTTTAACTATTAAACCTCATCCATTTGTAAAGTTTGATAATTATACAGAAACTTCAATTGAAATCAGGATGAAAAATATTGGGCATAATGGAATTAAGAATATTATATATTTGATTGAAAATTCTTCTCCTACATTAATTATTAAAGAGCTCGATATAAAAAGAACCCAGCTAAGGTATAAAACTCTAGTGAAATCTAAGGGTAGTGTAGATAAGCTTGAAGTTATTCTCGTGGTGAGTGCTTTTTTTAGGGGAAATGCTTAATGTTTTCTCATGATGAAAATCTGAATGTAATGTATGAAATAATTTTATTATGCGTTATTTACTGACATTAATTTTACTACTAGCTATACCCGCTACTTATTACTTTGTCGGGAATATACTTCAAAACAAGGAAGTTGAAAGTAAAGAGTATATTGTGAATTTTGAACAGGATGCTTTGAGTATAAAAAAACTTGGCAATATAGATGAGTATGAATCTATTACAGAAAAGCCTTTATTTGTTGAGAGCAGAGAAAAAACGATAAAGGTAGTTAAAAAGAAAAAACCGCAGAGAAAGGCTGTCGTTCAGGATTTAAAAGTTCAGGCCCTTGGAATAGCGTTGACAAATGAGGGTGTTCTAGCGGTCATAAAAGATTTGAAAAATGGAAAAATCATTCGGTTAAGAATTAATGAAGAAATCTATGGGTGGTCACTTGATGGAGTGTCTGAAGATAGTTTTACGTTTTCAAAAGATGGTCAAACAAAAATTATAAAATTTAAAGGTAAGTGAGGGTGACTATGTTTCAGGTAAGGTATATGTCCATAAAAAATAAGTTTTTAAATGCTGTGATAGTTGGTGTACTGGTAAATATTACTGGTTGCGCTTCATTTGATAAACCTGGTTATAAGGTTGATATAAATTCACAGCCTCCAGAAAAAATAACCGAACCTGCTGAACAGGAATCAATTACGGGTGCGAGTGAAATAAATCCTTCTTTCGATGCTGTTTTTAAATATGGCAATGGCAGGGATTTTAATAAAGTTTCAAAAAAGAAATTTAGTTCAAACAAAGGTGAGTACAGTCTTGATTTCGTAAATATTTCGATTGAAGAGTTTACATCCATCGTATTCACTGAAATGTTAGGAAAGAACTATGTATTTGATAGTACGATTAAAGGAGATGTCACTGTTCAAACCAGAGGGCAGCTTGATGCCCGACAGTTATTGTCTATCGTAGAAAGTGTCCTTGCTTCACGTAATGCAGTAATGGTTGCTGAGGATGAACATTTTAAGATAATCCCTATTGCTAAGGCTAAAAATTATTCGTTAAAGCCAGAGTTATACAGTGCTCGTAATATTAAACCCGGTTATAGAATGGTTATTGTGCCGGTTAACTATGTAAATCCTGAAGATTTGAAATCAGTGCTTGAATCAGTCTCACCAGGTGCAGGGCATTTAAAAATTGATAAGGAACGACGTGCCATTGTTATTACTGGTTCAGAGCAAGAGATTACTAATGTGGTTGATGCAGTACAAATATTTGATGTCAGCTGGTTAGAGAAAAAATCTATTGCCGTATTACCAGTTGAGAAAACTCAGGCTTCAATTATTAAAAAAGAAATAACAAAAATACTTGAAAGCCAAAATAAGTCGCATGGAATTGTTCTGGATACTATTGACCGGTTTAATGCACTGTTAGTAGTTGCAGATAAGAAAAAAGAAATTGATGCAGTTAAAAGCTGGCTAAACATACTGGATCAGGATACTCCAAAAGTTGAAACTCAGCTGTTTGTTTATGATGTGCAGAATAGAAAAGCCAGTGAACTGACTGATTTGTTGAATGGAATATTTAATGAAGGTGCAAGTTTGGTATCCAGTGATACTGAATCGAAAAACTCAAAAACTGCTTCGACTAAAGAAGTAGTAGTAACAAATAAAAAAACAGTTACTAAGAATGAAACTACCAAAAAGGAAAAACCATCAAGTCTAAGAATAGTGGCTGATGAGATTAATAATTCTATTGTAATTTTATCTACAAAAGCTGAATACGATAGTATTTTTTCTATCATTAAAAAGCTTGACGTATTACCCATGCAAGTTTTAATTGAGGTATCAATTGTAGAGGTAACATTAAGCGATGAACTTAGTTATGGATTAGAATGGTATTTAAGGCACAACGGAATAAGTGATAAGTTTAACTCTGATACGACTTTGGATTTAAATGCCGGTGCTGGAATAGGAGCTATTGCACCCGGGTTTTCATTTTTGTTAAGTGGCAGTGGATCACTGGTTCAGGCGGTGTTTAATACTCTTGCGGCAGAATCTAAATTGAATGTTATTTCGAGTCCTTCTTTAATGGCTCTGGACAATCATACTGCTACTATAAGAGTTGGTGATCAACAGCCGGTCCAGGTTGCCTCGGCCAAATCTTCTAATAATGATGTTTTAACTCAGTCAATAGAATATAAGAGTACGGGTGTGCTGTTATCAGTTACTCCAAGAGTTAATTCGGGTGGACTGGTGACTATGGAGTTAAGTCAGGAAGTAACCGATATAGGAAGTATTGATGATGCTACGGGTCAACGAAGTTTTCTGCAACGTAACATAAATACGACTGTCGCTGTACAAGACGGCCGTACCATTATTTTGGGTGGTTTAATTACCGAAAATAATGTTGAAGCCGAAAGTGGTATACCTGGAGCTTATAAGTGGCCTATTATAGGTAGATTATTTGGTAAGAAAGCAAATTCTAAAATTAAACGAGAGCTGATTGTTTTAATCACACCAAAAGTGATATTTAATCACCAGAATGCTCTTGATATAACAAAAGAATATGCCGAAAAGATGCAGTTACTAAAATCATCTATTGTTATAAATGAGTAGTACTTAGAAGGAATTCAGGTAGATTTTATGCAGATAAAAACTATATATATTGCTGAAAACGAAAATATGTTTTCTGATTGCCTGTCTGTAAATTTAGAATTAGAGGGTAAGTTCGAAGTTATTGGTTCTTCTTCTAACGGGGTAACTGCTTTCAATGAAATAAGAGAGATGAAACCGGATTTAGTTCTCACTGAGCTCAATTTGGAAGCACTTAGTGGTATTAACCTGATTCGTAAAGTGAAAGCAGCCGGTTTGATGTCTAAGATTATACTTCTGTCGTCTGTTATTTCACCCCTTGTTATTCATAAAGTGCTAAGTGCAGGTGTAGATGGCATTTTGCTCAAGAGTGATCAATATTCAATGTTGACGGAAGCTATTTCAGTCATATCAAAAAGAAAATTTCTCAGCCCTGGTATTTCAGATCCACTGGTAAACAATTTTCTTAGTTTGAATAGTGACCCTAATAGTCAAAAAATATCTCCACTATCGGATCGGGAAGAACAAGTTGCCAAGTTGATTGGGGATGGTATTACCAGTAAAGAAATTGCCGTCATGCTGTCCATCAGTGAAAAAACGGTTAGCAAGCATAGAAGCAATATATTTAGGAAATTAAATATTAAGAATACGGCTCAATTAGTTAAATATATCTATGACAATAATTTAATTGGTTAAAGGGGGGTGTGAGTCAATCAGCGTTTAAATAATTTATTCTTAGTCTGATAGATGATTTGTCTAATTCAATCATCGTTTGTTATATACGAAATTTTCACATTATTATTGTATAATTAATCTAGGTTAATTTAATTGAGGTTCTATGAAAGTTCTTCTTGTTGAAGATAATAATGATCTGGCCCTTAATATAACTGAATATTTAGAATGCCAGGGTCATATTATCGATTATGCCGCTGATGGTATTACCGGTATGCATCTGGCTTTGAATGAAAGTTATAATGTTATAGTGCTGGATGTAATGTTACCTGGTATGAATGGATACCAGTTTTGTCAGCAATTACGTCAAAATGCCCAAAATGATATACCTGTTATCATGTTGACGGCGCGAGATACTGAACAGGATAAGTTAAAAGGTTTTGACTCTGGTACTGATGATTATCTGGTAAAGCCTTTTTCCCTGAAAGAACTTGAAGCTAGAATCAATGCTCTTAATAGAAGAAATCATCAACAGGTGGTTAATAAAACTCTGGTAGTTTCAGATCTTGAATACAATCCTGGTACGATGATTCTTAAAAGAGCAAATAGAACTCTGTTACTTAAACCTGTTCCGCGCAAAATTCTTGTAATCCTGATGACAAATACTCATAGGGTTGTTACCCGACAGGAGATAGAACAGGAAATCTGGCTAGATAACCCACCTGATAGTGAAGTGTTAAGGGCGCATATTTATGCAATTCGAAATGAAATAGATAAAGCGAGTCCGGTAAAACTTTTACACACTATTCATGGGGTAGGGTACAGACTTGCAGAAGCAGAATAACAGGTACCGTCTACACAGTCGGATCGCAACCATGTTTATTATCATTGCGGCTATTAGTAGTCTCTCTTATTCATTATTTATCTGGGTCATGATCGATAAACTTGAGTATGCGATGTTGAATACGCTGGTTGGGCATGAGGTTGATGAATTAGTCAGTGAACTTGCGGCTGACCCTGAAGGAACTGCAATGCCAAAAACAGCGTCTGTTCATGGTTATTTGTTGAGTCGAGATAGTGAAGCTCCCGTTCCTGAATATCTCAAAGTACTTGACCCAAACATTCATAGTGGACTTACCGTCGGTGATATAACTTATCATGTGGCTATTCTTGACCTGAATGATGATCGTCTTTACCTGGCATTTGATGTAACACACCTGTCAAGGTATGGAGATGTTCTGCTGGTCATTTTGATAGGTGGTGGATTTGTAGCGGCTTTTTTCCTGTTGGGAATAGGGCTATGGTTAACACGGAAGTTTTTGTTACCGGTGAGTAACCTTGCAGAGGAAGTTGCCAACATAGACCCAACAATTCGTAATGTAAGAATCGAAGAAAAATATCGAGATTATGAAGTGGGTTTAATTGCTAAATCTATAGATCAGTTTATGGACAGGATGGATGCATTTGTTGAAAGAGAACAGTCTTTCACTGCTGCTGTCAGTCATGAGTTAAGGACACCTGTATCAGTAATTTCAACGTCAATAGAGCTACTGGAATTAAATAGTGATATATCCAAAAACCAGCAAAGAACCATAGATCGAATTAATTCATCCACAAAATATATGCGGGGAGTAATTGAATCCCTGTTATATTTTGCACGTTCTACCGTAATAACTTCTGATAAAACTATTCCTCGAATACAGGTAAGCGCAGTGTTTCAGGATATATTACAGGAGTACAAGACTAGAGCTGCTGAGAAACATTTATCTTTAAAATTAAAGAGTAATTCTCATGTGATGGTAAGAATGCCAGAAGGCCATCTAACGATCATTCTGGGTAATCTTGTACAGAATGCTATCAATAACACTGATAACGGTGAAATATGTGTCACAGTGTCAGATGACTGGTTTTCCGTTGAGGATACGGGGCGCGGTATTGATGAAGGTGATATTGATCATATTATTGAACGCTGCTATCACAGCCCCGATAGCCCTGGATGTGGACTTGGATTGCACCTGGTGATGAATATTTGTAATAACTACGGACTTAAACTTGAGATAGAGAGCTCTGTTGGAAGTGGTTCAAAATTTGTGGTGAAACTTCCTGAGAGTATCATTCATTGAGATTTGTAACTACTCAGCGTATTCAAAAAAGTCAAAAAATATTCACCACGAAGACACGAAGCTCACGAAGAAAAGCAAATAATGCTAAAAGTAATTGGATAAATCAGTCATTGTCATAATTTTAAAAACTTTATTACTAAATAACGATGTACCTTCGTGTCTTCGTGGTGAAAAAATCTTTAAAGCTATCTAATCTTAAAACTCGCTGAGTAGATACTGAAATTTTTCAATATGTTAATAGCTTCGTGTTAATCCATAAAATTAGTATCGTTACTTGCTTCTTTGATATATCAATATCATCTTAGGTTGTTTTACAACCTTACTAATTCAAGGCAATATATTGCCTCTTTCACAAAAAAATCAGACCATTAATAAAGTTACCTCATGAATCTTTTTATTAAAATTGTAGCTCCAATTATTATGATAGCTGCTGGTACGGCAGTTGCTGTCATGCTGGACATGAATAAACCTGAGCCAGAGAAAAAAGATGAAGTAAAACATGCCCCTAGCATCTTTGTGGATAAGGTTAAACATCGTGATATGACGTTGATGATTTCAACGCAGGCAGAAGTTAAAGCAAATATTGAAGTTGACTTAATCTCTCAGCTTAGTGGCATGATCAAAGCAATTTCTCCTGAATTTATTGAAGGTGGACGGTTTAAAGCTAATGAACCTCTGTTGTGGATAGACGATGCTGATTATCAGCTGGCATTAAAGCGCACACAGGCGCGTCTCGCAGAAGCAGATGTTAGGGTAAAACAGGCTAAGGCCGATGCAGAAGTCGCTCGCCATCAATTGAAAAATGCTAAAAACCCTTCGGCGTTAGCATTAAAAAAACCTCAGCTTGCCGAAGCCAATGCGAATTTAAAAGCGGTTCAGGCAGATATAGCTTTAGCTAAATTAAACCTGAGTCGTACAAAAGTTTCTTTACCGTTTACGGGCCGAATAAAATCAATCCAGGCTAATGTGGGGCAATATGTGGTGGCTGGCAGTGCACTGGGACGAGGTTTTGCAACAGGTAAGGTAAAGTTAAGATTGGCGATAACCGATCAGCAGCTAGCTTATTTAAATTTACCGATAGGTTATGTTGCGGGAACAGATAATGCCCCTAGAGTGGACTTTAAGGCTAAAGTTGCTGGTAAAGAGAGAACATGGCAGGGCAGGCTTACTCGTATAGATGCTTCCTTTGAACAGGATAGTCGACTGCTGTATGCCACTGCCGAAGTTGAAAACCCTTATGCCAGTGGCAACAATAAAATGCCGATGGCTGTTGGACTGTTTGTGACGGCGCAGATTCATGGGCAGAGTATAAAAAATGCGCTGATTATTCCTCGTTCAGCACTACGATCCTCCAATAAAATATATGTGGTGAATGATAAACAACGGCTTGAGATGAGAACCATCGAAGTGAAGTATAAATCACCTGAAGCGGTCATTATTCAGGGAGATGTCAAATTAGGGGAATCAGTGGTGATTTCACCTATCCGCAACCCGATTCAGGGAATGGAAGTTGTCACCATGGAAAAGGTCAACGACAACAATGGGTAGATTGATTGACTGGTTTGCTCACAACCCGGTAGCTGCCAATTTATTAATGGTTGGTATATTGTTAGTGGGTGTACTCGGTTATGCGAATATTGAGCGGGAGGCATTTCCACAGACAAAGTCCAATACCGTCAACGTATCGATAGTGTGGCCAGGAGCCGCACCACAGGAACTTGAAGAACAGGTAGTTGTACGGCTGGAAGAGTCTTTCTCTGACCTGGAAAATGTTGAACATATACGCTCTGAAGTAAGCGAAGGTTCAGCCACTATTCGTATTGAAGCAAATGCCAAAGTTGATATCGCTGAGTTTCTAAATGATGTCAAATTAAGAGTGGATGGGGTGAGTTCCCTGCCTCGAGAAATTGAGTCACCTCAGGTCAGGCTGAGTGATCGACGTCAGGAAATGATTCGCCTGGCAGTCCATGGCGACTTATCGGAAAGAGAATTGACCCGGTTGGCCGAACAGATTCGCGAAGAAGTTGCCCAGCTTAGCCATATTTCGGTTGTTGAATTATTTGGTGACAGGCAGGAAGAAGTTTCTATCGAATTGTCAGAACAGGCTATGCGTCAATATGGCCTGACTTTTGATGATGTCGCGAATGCTATTCGGGCAAGCTCAATCAACTTATCTTCTGGCAGTGTGCGGACTGCAAATGGTGATGTGCTATTACGTGCCAGAAATATGGCTGATAACGAGCAGGACTTTGAAGATATTATCCTCAGTCAAAGCAAACAGGGCGGGGTTGTGCGTGTTGGTGATGTAGCTCGAGTAGTAGATGGATATATCGACGAAGAGATTTTAGCTACAATAAATGGTCAAAGTGCAGTACTGGTTCAAGTCAAAACCTCGGATAAGATGGATGTAGTCAAAGCCAGTGAATCGATGAAGGAATGGCTTAAAGGTGCACGTAAACGTATGCCAGACGGGGTTAGTTTGACGTTGTGGTGGGACTCATCTGAAATTTATTCAAACCGCATGGCTACCATATCCCGAGCTGCTTTATCGGGTTTGTTGCTGGTATTCCTGATTTTAATATTCACCTTACGACCCGTTGTTGCTCTGTGGGTTACTGTGGGTATAGGCGTTGCTTTTCTTGGTACTTTATCGATGTTACCGGTTAATGATGTTTCGTTAAATGTCATCTCAACATTTGCTTTTCTACTGGTCATCGGCATCGTGGTGGATGATGCCATCGTGGTGGGTGAAAGTATCCATCACCATAGCTCGTTGCATGATGGTGGAGTGGATTCTGCAATTGAAGGCACTAAAATGGTGGCAAAGCCGGTTATCTTTGCGGTATTAACCACGATTGTTGCTTTTCTTCCCTGGTTGTTTTTAACAGGTGAAGTGGTGCAAATAACGCGGCAGTTATCCATTGTTATCAGCGTTGCTTTAATCTTATCTTTAATTGAAGCATTTCTTATTCTGCCTGCTCATTTGAGAAAGTTGAAACATAGAAAAAAGGTAAAAGGCATTGCCCGGTTGCAGCAAAGAATTGAACAGTCTGTGGTGACTTTTGCTAAAGGTACTTATCGTTCAATCTTATCTGCGGCTTTAAGGCAGAGATATTTCACTGCTGCAACTTTCATTGCATTTTTTATCATTAGCGTGAGTGTTTTTGCATCAGGTTGGGTGAAGTTTTCATTCATGCCTGAAATAGAAAGTGACCAGGTGAATATCAATGTCACGATGCCTGACGGTTCCTCCTATAGTCGCGCAATGGAAATACTGCAACAATTACAAAGGGCTGAAAAAAAGCTGGAAGAAGAAATTAATGCAGAGTCAGCTGAAGGTGGTGGGCAACTGGTTGAAAACTGGTATACCCGTGCGCGCAGAGACAGTGTTCTGGCATTGGTAAAACTGGCTCCTCCTGAGGTCAGGCAGTTGTCAGCGAAGGAAACTGCAAATCGATTACGTGAGCTGGTTGGAGATATTCCTGATGCTCAATCCGTAACCGTTGATTACACTATAAATAATGCCTCACAACGTATTAATTATTCGGTCGAACATCCTGATCTGGATATTTTACGTCAGGCCGTGGCTGACCTTGAAGCTAAGCTCAGAACATTTGAAAACGTATTCTATGTGCGTAATGATTTACAGGGTACTGCTGATGAATTACATTTTTCATTATTACCTGGAGCGAAAAAACTGGGCATAGATCTGGCTGCTGTTTCAAAGCAGGTTCGACAGGCTTATTACGGTGAAGAAGTACAGCGCCTGCCCAGAGCTTTTGGTGATGTCAAAGTGATGGTTCGTTATCCTAAAAATACCCGGCGTAATCTGGATAGTCTGGATGATTTCAGGTTCCGTACTAATGACGGAAGAGAGCTGCCTTTATTATCTGTGGTGAGTGTTGAATTTGCTCCAGGTATTAAAAAAATTAACCGCAGAGATGGTCGTAGAAGTGCTTATATTGATGCTGAATTGAGCGGTGATGATAGAAAGGAAATTTCGGATGAGATGGAAAAAGATTTTATTCCAGACTGGAAAGCAAAATACCCCGGCTTACAGCTGAGAAAAGAAGGGCAGGCTGAAGGTGAAGAAGAATTTTTTAAAGAAGTCATGAGTCTTTATGCCGTTGCACTGTTTATGATGTATGCATTGATTGCTATTGCTTTTAAGTCTTACTGGCAGCCCATTATTATTATGTCAGCGATTCCATTCGGATTTATGGGTGCTGTTTATGGCCACCTGATTTTTAATACACCAATGGCTCTGTATTCATATTTTGGAATAGGGGCCGCAGTAGGAGTGGTAATTAATGATAACCTGGTATTGATGGATTATATTGGGCGCCTGAGAGAAAAAAGAATAACTGCAATTGAGGCAGTGATAGAGGCGGGCGTCAAACGTTTTAGACCTATCTTACTTACGTCGCTGACGACTTTTGTCGGTTTGACTCCCATGCTTGCAGAGCGTTCAACCCAGGCTCAGTTTTTACACCCTGCGGTTATTTCTCTTGCCTTTGGTGTTTTGTTTGCTCTTTTTGTGACTTTACTATTTGTGCCTGCTGTTTATTGCATCAGTGAAGATATTGATCGTGTCATAGAAAGAATCAAAAGTGCTTTTTCCAGCAAAAAGGTTGAAGTAGAATCCTGACGAATTCTACTTGAATTTAGCCCTCATGGCTTTTATTCTTAGTCAATGTTAGTCAGAATTTATCCGGCTCAATGAGCTCACTCTCTCCTGTTAAACTGCTTACTTTACTGGTTGTAGCTGTATTGCTGCTGCTGTTGTTGATTGTGGGCGTGTTACTCACTGATACTTTATTAAATATCCGGGAGAATCTTGAGCAGGCCCCCGTCTGGGTGTTTTACCTGGTGTTATCGGCCTTCGGTCTTTTTTCACTGTTTTCCGGCTGGCTCATTATGCGTCTGCTTCGACCTAAGAAAATATTAGAGTCCACTCAAACGGTTGTTCACCCTGTTGATGAAGAAAGCCTGCATGAAAAATTACAGCAAACTAAATTAAACGGTATCGATACAGCGCAGGCCGAACATGAGCTGGAAAAATTAAAACAGCGTCGACAGGCTGGCATCATTCATATTGCACTGTTTGGCGAAATAAGCAGTGGTAAATCCAGCCTTATCAAGTCTTTGTTACCAGAGTCTGAAATAGAAATATCGGTTACCGGCGGCACGACTCAAAACTTACAGGAATACAGTTGGACAAGTCCTGCTGGAGATCAGTTAATTTTAACGGATATGCCTGGTTTGAATGAGATTGGTGAAAACAAAAAATCGCTATCACAGCAGGAAGCCTTGCGTTCTCATCTGGTAATTTATGTTTGTGATGGTGACCTGACGCATAGTCAGCTTGAAGAACTCCATATTTTGAGTGAGCTAAAAAAGCCAGTAATTTTAGTATTAAATAAAACAGATCGTTTATCTCAGGCTGAACAGGATCTGTTGAAATCCAGCCTGGAAAAAAGAGCCAAAGAACTGGGGATAAGTTCAGTTGTTGCGATAAGTTCTGGAGGCTCTCAACAGGCCATTCGGATAAAACCTGATGGAAGTGAAGAAGCTTTTTTAAGGCAGCTACCAGCTCAGCTTGATCCTTTGAAGTTATCCATTCAAAGATCGATTGATGAAAACAGTGAAACCCTTGAAAAACTCAGGGACAGTGCTGTTTTTACGCTGATTTCAAGCCAGCTTGATGAAGCAAGAGATGAGCAGCGAGATCAACAGGCGCTAGAACTAACCCGTTCCTATTCTAAAAAAGCAGTAGTCGCCGCAATAGCAGCGATAACGCCCGGAACTGATATTTTAATTCAGGGTTATCTGGCCACACAGATGGTAAAAGAATTGTCAGAGTTGTATCAGGTGCCAGTTCGCAAAATGGATGTCGATTTACTGCTAAAATTAGTGCAGAAACATGTTAGAACACATATAACTCTGCTGCTTGCTGTAGCAGGAAATGCTCTTAAGGCTTTTCCTGGAGCAGGGACTTTAGCGGGTGGCGTGTTACATGCTATAGCTTACGGATTTTTATTTGAAACGCTGGGTAAGAGCCTGGCAAAATCATTACAGAGCCGGGGTGAGTTGCACCCTTTACAGGTCGCCAGTCAATTTGAGGATAATCTGGGTGAAAATATTAAAGCGTCTGCAGGGTTTTATACCCGAATGGCGCTCAAAGAATTCAGTAACAAAAGCTGAAGATAAAGTTGCAGTGAGTGCTGATGAAGGACAGTTTAATCTGGACCTTGCATTAGAAAGCCTGCAGGATTTATTAAGTGACAAACGTGTGCCTGAACAGGTCAGAGAGTCATTGGCTGTAGATTATGCTGAAGTGGAAGAAATGCTGGAACGTATGCAGCAGGGACAGCTACACATTGCAGTATTTGGTCGAGTCAGTGTTGGAAAGTCCGCTTTATTGAATGCCCTGCTGGGGCAAGAAAAGTTTAGTACCAGCCCGTTACACGGTGAAACAAAAACGGCTCAACAGGGACAGTGGCAGGAATATGAATCCGGTAATATCTTTCTGATCGATACGCCGGGCATCAATGAAATTGACGGTGAGAAACGTGAACAGTTAGCGAAAGATGTAGCAGCACGTGCAGAACTTGTGTTGTTTGTAGTTGATGGTGATCTTACCGATACCGAGGTTCAGGCACTGAAAACTATCTCGGCACAACATCGTCCGATCATTTTAGTATTGAATAAAATTGATCGCTATCAGGCTCATGAAAAAGAAAGGTTATTTAATTCTCTTGAATTACACAGTGCTGGGCTGGTCGATAAACGCAATATTGTGGGTGCTGCGGCTGATCCGGCTGAACAGTTTATTATTCAACTCGATGAAGCTGGAAATGAAACTGAAAGTACCAGAAAGCCAGCGGCCAATGTAGAGCAAGTTCGGGCACGACTGTGGGAAATTCTGCAAAGTGAAGGTAAAACCTTATCGGCACTTAATGCTTCACTATTTGCCGGTCAGTTAAGTGATCAGGTGGGACAGAGTATGGTTCTGGCCAGGTCTGAAATTGGGCAGAAAATTATTCATAGCTACTGTGCTGCAAAGGGAGTTGCTGTTGCTTTTAACCCTGTACCTGTTGCCGATCTGATTGCCGCAGCTGTGGTAGATGTATCGATGGTTGTGCATCTATCAAAAATATTTGGTTTACCGTTGTCAAAAAGTGAAGCAGGCAGTTTGATAAAAACTATTGGTGCTCAAATGTTATTATTGATGGGCACGGTCTGGGCAGTACACTTTGTCTCTTCAGCTTTAAAATTGGGTACGACAGGTTTATCAGCCATGGCAACCGGTGGAGCACAGGCGGCGGTGGCTTATTACAGTACTTATATTGTCGGGCAGGCAGCGGAGCAGTATCTGGCTCAGGGCAAATCATGGGGTGAAGGTGGCCCTAAATACGTGGTTAGAGAAATTCTTGATAACCTGGACAGGGATTCCATTATGGAACAGGCGAAGCAGGATATTAAAAGCAGGTTAAGTAAGGCTTAATTTAGCTATGTTTTGTTCTGCAATATCACTTCGAGCAAGGTTAGGCTAGAATGCTTTTTTTATGATGCTTTAAATGAGAGTTTTCTGAATGTTTGGCCTGTTTGAAAATAAACCTGTGTTGGAAGAAAGTCAGTCACAATGGCTGTTTGATGTGTATGCCTGGTCACTGGAAAACTTCGATGCGAATGTTTTCTATAATAATACCGTTCTGGTATTGCCCACCAATGAGTTTTTCCCCGGCCGGGTTGATAGTCAGCAGGGCATGGCTGAACTGATATTTGAAAAGGTAAAAAGCTATGCCTGTATCTCGCATTGGCCAACTCGGGTTGTTGATCAAAGTGTATGTGCGATTCTTAATGCACCACAGTTACAAATTGAAGGTCCCCTTCGTGACCCGAAAGCACTGGTGAATGAGTCGGTGACCGATGAACTGTGTTTGCAGGTTCCATTCAACCCCCAGCAGGTCAGTAATCCTGAAGGCATGATTGCCAGCTTTGCGCATATCTCTGCACATTTTATGGGACAGATGGCTAAGCAGCCTCCTCCAGGTGGCCCCGAGTTTTGGCCACATGTCACTGAAGTATTGGCGTCATATTTAGGGTTTGGACTTATGTTCGCTAACAGTGCTTATACTTTTCGCGGTAGTTGTGCCAGTTGTTATAACCCTAATGCTAACCGGGATTCTTATCTTTCAGAGCAGCAGTCAGTTTACTCTCTGGCTATTTTTGCAGTATTGAAAGAGATTCCCAATAAAGAGATAACACCTCATCTAAAAGGGCATTTACGTGGTTTTTACAAAAGGGCTGTTAAAGAAATAAATAAACGTCAGCAAGACCTTGCAATATTACGCAAGCAACAACTATTAACGGCTTAAAAAAACTGGAAACTTTTCAGCTTAAGTCTGGTGGGAATTTTTTAAGATAGGGTTTCATTTTCATGTCACTGCCTATGACGTGATTTACTATCCAGTTGCGCATGAGTTCAACCAGGGGTGCTAAATCATTCTTGTCTGCTGATTGAAGATCATCATCTCCCAGTAGCATGTTGAGTTCGTCATCGGTCACTTCATCAAAAGCAGCGCTCTCGTCATCGTCCTCTTCTTCAGATCCTAGAACCTTATCAAGTTTCTTTTTGATGCTGTTTAACTCTGCCAGGATCTTTTCATGTTCGTCTTTCTGTTCCTCATGAAGAGGATATTTAATCTTGAGTTGAATTTGTTCTTCGTGATCGAAATGGGTTTGAGTGTATTCGACAAGGTGATCCAGCGTTTCAACCAGTAAATCATGGTTTTCTTCGGTGTTCAGCGCCAATTCTACTGCGTTGATCTGATCCAACAGGTAGCTGTGTTCGTTATCGATAAGAGTGTTGCCTACACTCATTTGTTCACGCCATACCAGTGCCATTAGAGTTACCTTTTTATTGATGGTTTATAGTGTTGACAGGTTTGTCAGTAAATGCTTTTTTCGAGTAGTATTCTGTCCACCTTCTTAATATAGCAGTAACTCAGATTGTTCCCTGATTTTTGAACAATTATTTTTATTGGGCGTAGCGCTCTACAAATCGTTTTAATATTTTACGTGCATAAGGTGTATCTTCTTTGCTTACTGCTTCGATAAGACCTTCGGCTTCATGGGGTTTAAAGTAGCCGTGGTGTTTATAGGCATGAATACGCAATATGAAACCTTCGCTATCGCCTTCAGGATGGAACTGGGTGGCATAGACATTGTTGCCCAGTCGAAACATTTGTACAGGGCAGGCAGAACCGGTCATCAACAACGTTGCTCCCCTTGGAGTAATATCGCAGGCTTCCTTGTGTCCAAGTAAAACTGATATTTGATCAGGAAATCCAGCCAGTAACGGGTCATCTTTTCCTTCACTCGTCAGTGTTAGGCGGGCGCTGCCAACAGGTTCACAATATTGCCCGGAAATAGGAGTGCCCAGATAAGCTCCCAGCAGGCCATTGCCGGAACATGCGCCCAGGAACGGGAAATCATTGCTAATTATTTCTTTAAATAAGTGATTGAAATCAGCCTCTATTTTTTTCTGAATAGGTGACTTATCGGCTTCTGGGGTGCTGATATCAAACGGACTTCCGCCCACGATAATGGCTGAATAGCTATCTAATGACAGGGGTGGAATGCCCGCTTTTTCAATACGTATGCGTTGAACATCATTAGTATCCAGGCCCCCGTATTTTATGATGGCGGCAAATTCATTGTCCGAAGTATCATCTTCGGGGCGTAATTGTAAAATCAGGACAGGTTTAGAAATTTTCATAGGTCGCTAATTTTATTCATATTTTAATCTTTTACAATGACATCCTCTTGTTCGATGGTTGGCATTGGGTCTAGTGCCCGTCTCGTGTAGAATGGCTGTCCTTTTCAAATGTTCAAAGTAGTGAGTGCAACCCGTGAGTGATCCCAAAGCAGATTTATTCCAGCAAGCTTTAAAACAACGTATCCTGTTTCTGGATGGCGCTATGGGCACTATGATTCAATCGTATGAGCTGGAAGAAGCAGATTATCGGGGGGAGCGTTTTGCCGGCTGGTCATCACCTCTTAAGGGTAATAATGATTTATTATCTCTGACGCAGCCAAAAATAATTCGTGATATTCATAAAGCTTACCTGGATGTGGGTGCGGATATCGTTGAAACCAATACCTTTAACGCGAACCGAATTTCCATGGCTGATTATGCGATGGAAGATTTATCCTACGAAATTAATAAAGCATCGGCTGAGATAGCACGTTCTATTTGCCAGGAAGTGAGTTTACAAACCCCGGATAAGCAACGTTTTGTTGCGGGTGTATTAGGGCCGACAAATCGCACTGCTTCATTATCGCCTGATGTGAATGATCCAGGGTTTAGAAATATCAGTTTTAATGACCTGGTCGAAATTTACTCTGAATCGACCAAAGGTTTGATGGATGGTGGTGCTGACCTGATTCTGATCGAAACTATTTTTGATACGCTGAATGCAAAAGCGGCTGCCTTTGCGGTGCAACAGGTTTTTGATGAACGTGGTGAAACATTACCGATAATGATATCCGGCACTATTACCGATGCATCTGGCAGGACTCTATCCGGCCAGACTACGGATGCATTCTGGAATAGCCTGAAGCATGTTGAACCGGTATCCATCGGACTCAACTGTGCACTCGGTCCAAAAGAATTACGCCAGTATGTTGAAACATTGGCAACTATTGCTGATACCCATGTATCTGCTCATCCCAATGCAGGTTTACCCAATGAATTTGGTGAGTACGATGAAACACCAGATGACGTTGCGGGAGAAATCGAAGAGTGGGCGAAAAGTGGTTTTCTAAATATAGTCGGTGGTTGCTGTGGTACTTCACCCGCTCACATTAAAGCGATTGTAGATGCTGTTTCCAAATACTCTCCGCGGCAAATACCGGACTTACCAAGACAGTGCCAGCTGGCAGGTCTTGAACCCTTTAATATTGCAGCTGACAGTTTATTCGTGAATGTGGGTGAACGTACTAATGTCACCGGTTCTGCAATGTTCAAACGTTTGATCATGGAAGGCGATTTTGATACTGCGCTGGATGTAGCAAGACAGCAGGTGGAAAACGGTGCTCAGATCATCGACATCAATATGGATGAAGGTTTGCTTGAATCACAGGAAGCAATGGTTCGTTTTCTGCACCTGATTGCCAGTGAACCGGATATTGCTCGTGTGCCAATCATGATCGATTCTTCTAAATGGGAAATTATCGAAGCCGGGTTGCAATGCATTCAGGGTAAGGGTGTGGTGAATTCTATCAGTCTGAAAGAAGGCGAAGAAATATTTATTGATCATGCAAAAAAAGTTCGTCGTTATGGCGCTGCGGCAATTGTCATGGCTTTTGATGAAGAAGGGCAGGCGGATACCGCGCAACGTAAAAAAGAAATATGTAAGCGGGCTTATGACATTCTGACTCAACAGGTCGGTTTTCCTCCTGAAGACATTATCTTTGATCCGAATATTTTCGCGATAGCAACTGGTATTGAAGAACACAATAATTACGCTGATGACTTTATTGAAGCGGTACGTTATATCAAAACCGAACTGCCTTATGCCATGGTCAGTGGTGGTGTCTCCAATGTGTCATTTTCATTCCGCGGAAATAACCCCGTTCGTGAAGCGATTCATGCTGTTTTTCTGTATCACGCGGTTAAAGCCGGTATGGACATGGGTATTGTGAATGCAGGGCAACTGGCCATTTATTCGGATATTCCTGCAGAATTGAAAGATACCGTTGAAGATGTCGTACTCAATCGGAATGATAATGCAACCGAGGCTCTACTCGATATAGCCGATAAATACCGTGGAGATGGAAAAGCAGTTGAAAATAAACAGGATCAGGAGTGGCGTAGTTTTGAAGTGAATAAACGCCTTGAACATGCTCTGGTTAAAGGTATCACCGAATTTATCGAACAGGATACCGAAGAAGCCCGACTGAATTATCCTGCATCACTGGAAGTGATTGAAGGGCCATTGATGGATGGCATGAATGTGGTTGGCGATCTGTTTGGTGACGGTAAAATGTTCCTGCCTCAGGTAGTGAAATCTGCCCGTGTTATGAAACAGGCCGTGGCATATCTGATGCCTTATCTCGAAGCAGAAAAAAGCGGGAAAATGTCTTCAAACGGTAAAATTTTAATGGCGACTGTTAAAGGCGATGTACACGATATAGGTAAAAATATTGTCGGCGTTGTGTTGCAGTGTAATAACTATGAAATTGTAGATCTTGGCGTGATGGTGCCTGCGGAGACTATTCTAAAAAAAGCCCGGGAAGAAAATATTGATATTATCGGCTTGTCCGGTTTGATCACACCGTCTCTGGATGAAATGGTGCATGTCGCTAAAGAAATGCAACGTCAAAATTTTACTATCCCACTGATGATTGGCGGAGCGACCACGTCACGGGTTCATACCGCTGTAAAGATCGAGCCGAATTATGACAATGAAACAGTTGTTTACGTAAAAGATGCATCTCGTGCTGTGGGTGTAGCAACTGCTTTATTGAGTGAGGCGCAGGGTAAAGAATTTCGCCAGGGCATCACTGATGAATATATCAATGTGCGTAAGCTACATGCGGGCAAGCAATCGCGGAAAAAGTTTGTCAGTCTGGAGCAGGCCCGTGAAAATAGAACCGCTATAGACTGGACCGGTTATCAACCTCCAAAACCGAATAAACCTGGACTGACGGTAGTTGATGAAATTGCTTTAACTGATTTGGTCGAATTCATTGACTGGACACCTTTTTTCCGAGCCTGGGAACTGGCTGGTCGATACCCCAAAATTCTCAGTGATGATGTTGTTGGGGAAGAAGCAACGACATTATTTAATGATGCACAACAACTGTTAACACAAATTGTGGATGGTAATCAGTTACAGGCTAAAGCCGTTTATGGTTTTTATCCGGCTAGAAGTCGTGATGAAGATATCGTGCTGTTCACTGATGAATCATTCTCTGATGAACATATGGTATTGCACCATCTGCGTCAGCAAAATGAAAAGCCACCTGGAAAACCGAATCAGTGTTTATCTGACTATATTGCTCCAGAGTCATCAGGTTTAAATGATTACCTGGGGGCTTTTGCGGTAACAGCCGGTATTGGTCTGGATGCAATAGTTGAGAAATTTGAAACAGATCTCGATGATTATTCAGCGATTATGACAAAAGCGATAGCTGATCGTCTGGCTGAAGCAGCAGCTGAATGGTTGCATGCAAAAATTCGTAAAGAGGATTGGGGTTACTCAGGTGATGAAAAAATTGATAACGACGGTTTAATTAAAGAGAGTTATCAGGGAATTCGACCAGCGCCGGGATACCCTGCCTGTCCTGATCACACTGAAAAAGCTCTGTTGTGGCAGTTAATAGAACCTGAAAAACATATCGGAATCAGCATTACTGAATCCTTTGCTATGTTACCAATGGCTTCAGTTTCCGGTTTTTATTACTCTCATCCGGAAGCCCGATATTTTGGACTTGGCAAGATAGAACGGGATCAGGTGCAGGATTATGCTAAACGTCTGGATCAATCTCAATCTTACGTTGAGCGCTGGTTGGCACCGGTATTGAATTATGATTCTTAATGGCTAATGAAAGCATTCAAACCAGTTGCATGGATGCTGCTTATCATAGGGATTGGCTTTGTAGTGAGTTGGTTACTTAGCTTCACTACTGCCATTGGTTTAATGGAAACAGGTTTTCATCAGCAATTAATTGAATTAGCCCCTGTTTTTAAATATCATTCTCAGACTCCAGCAGTTAGTCTTTCCTATGGCCTGCAAAATCTGGTTCTATTAAGTACGTTTTCTTTTCTCGCAATTTATCTGTTGTGGTTTAAATTAACGGAACCCTCTGTTGTTTTTATCATTCTTGTAGCCTTTGCTTTGTTCATGCTGCAAACTTTACTGGCTGTTATGTTGCAGTTCTGGCTACCAACGATCTGGGGTATTGTTTCTTTTTCTATAACAGCTCTGTTATTACTGACTCGTTCAAAATTTATTAAAGTAAAGAAAACACGACCCCTGTCCCGGGTACAGCGATTAAAGGCAATTCAACAAAAAATCACTGAAAAAAACTATGAAACTGCCGTTGTGATGTTAAAAAACTGCGAGTTTTCTGATGAAATGTTTGAGATAGCCTATGATCTAGGTGTTAAGCTTGAACAACAGGAAAACTGGATACTGGCAAGGTATCTTTATGTTTGGCTGGTTCAATTCGACCCGGGAATAGAAGATTTTGTGACGCGTATGGATTACAAGATAAATCCAGATATGGATGAAGACTTATCAACCAGTGAAATTACTCAGAATAAAGATCAGTTTGGTCATTATCAATTACTGGGTAAAAAAGCGTTGGGGGCTACCGCTACAGTGTATGAGGCTTTTGATTTACTTACCCACAAAAGAATAGCGCTGAAAATACTCAACCAGCAAATTGATGACACTACGGGTGATCGTGACGTGCTGACTTTTTTGCATGAAGCAATGACAGTGTCAAAGCTGGATCATCCCAATATTGTGAAAATTCATGATGCTGATATTCTTAACGAGCGCGCTTATATAGCGATGGATTATATTGCGGGGCATCCGATGTCAGAGCGATTACGCCGTAAAAATTTTCTGACCGCTGCTGAAAGCCTGAGGATTATGCAATCTGTTCTAAATGCACTGATTGCGGCCCATAGCAAAGGCATTGTGCATGGGGATATTAAACCGGCCAATATAATGTTTGATCAAAATAGAAAGATGTATATTTTGACAGATTTTGGTGCGGCAAATAATGGCAGTCAGTTACTGGATGTGGAAAAGAGAATTGTGGGTACTCCTGCTTACATGTCGCCAGAACAATTATCAGGTTCTAAAATGGATGGGCGTAGTGATATTTTTTCATTGGCGGTGAGCATTTATCATTTGTTATCAGGTGTTCAACCATTTTCTGGTGAAACCTTATCAGCATTGAAAAAAAGCGTACTGAACCAGGAAGTAGACACAAGCATATTGACTGTGCCGGATATTATTAAACAAGTCCTGGCAAAAGCTTTGCAGAAAAAAACTTACCAGCGTTTTGCCGATGCGAGTCAAATGTTGCAGGCAGTTATTTATTGTGAAGAAAAACTTAAAGAGTCATCCACTGTAAGTCATAAGTCGTAAGTCGTAAGTTTAAAATTATACAGGGTACAAATGCCAGCTCGATGCGGATGGGTCTCAGATGATCCACTTTATATTGAATATCATGATCATGAATGGGGGAAACCTCAGTATGATGATCAGAAGCTGTTTGAAATGCTTTGTCTGGAAGGTGCTCAGGCCGGGTTAAGCTGGATTACCGTGTTGAAAAAAAGAGCGCATTACCAGAAAGTCTTTGATGATTTTAATGCACAAAAAATTGCATTTTACAGTGATGAAAAGCGAGCAGAGTTACTGCAGGATGCGGGTATTATTCGCAATAAATTAAAGGTGAATGCTTTTATTGTAAATGCAGAGCTTTATCTTGAAATTAAAAAACACCAATCATTTAAAGATTACCTCTGGCAATTTGTAGATGGAAAACCCGTGCTTAACCATTGGAGTTCATTGCAGCAAGTGCCGGTTACAACAGTGCAATCTGATGCTATGTCAAAACAGTTAAAAAAAGATGGATTCAAATTTATTGGTAGCACCATTTGTTATGCTTTTATGCAAGCAACAGGCATGGTCAATGATCATACAACAGATTGTTTCTGTTATAAAAGTTTGAAGTAAAGGCTTGAATTGTTAGCTTAAATTAATATATAAGTGTAATGGTACACTCTATTTGACTGGCTTTATCAAGGCTGTCACTAGTTTAAGCATGACTGAATGGTAGTCATTATAAAAAATATTAATTAAGGGACAATATTTATGAACGAAGCAATTGAGTTGTTATTCAATTTTTGGGTCGGACTGGCCATACTCGTGTTTATTATCGTTAAGCTTTCGGTGAAATTTGTACCGCAAAACAGGGCTTTCGTTGTCGAACGGTTTGGTAAATATAATAAAACCATGGAAGCGGGTTTAAATTTTCTGATCCCTTTCATGGATAGAGTAGGTCATGACCGTAACCTAAAAGAACAGGCTGTGGATGTGCCTAGCCAGTCTTCAATCACGCGAGATAATATTTCACTGGTGGTCGATGGAGTTTTGTACCTGAAAGTTCTGGATCCTTTTAAAGCTTCTTATGGCGTTGATGACTATACCTATGCGGTTACCCAACTTGCGCAGACCACGATGCGTAGTGAGATAGGTAAAATTGAACTGGATAAAACTTTTGAGGAACGTGAAGCGTTAAATACTAATATTGTCTCGCAAATTAATGAAGCTTCTGCTCCCTGGGGTGTACAGGTTTTACGATACGAGATTAAAGATATTGAACCTCCTCGTACTGTACTCGAAGCAATGGAAAGGCAAATGAAAGCCGAACGTGAAAAACGAGCGGTAATTCTGGAATCAGAAGGTGAACGTCAGTCAGCCATTAATGTGGCAGAAGGTAATAAACGAGCAATCGTATTAGCCGCAGAAGCTGACAGGGCTGAACAAATTCTAAAAGCGCAAGGTGAAGCTCAGGCAATTGTTGCTGTAGCAGATGCCAAGGCAAAAGCACTGGAAGTTATTGGTGCGGCAGCCATCGAAGAAACCGGGCAAAAAGCGATTCAGCTGGATCTGGCTGCACAGGCCATTGCGGCTAAACAGGCAATTGCTAAGGAATCTTCTGTAGTCTTGTTAAGCGATGATAAATCCGGTGCAGCAAATGTTGTGGCTGAGGCGATGACAATTATTAATATGATCAATAAAAGTAAGACCCAAGAATTTAGCCTGGATGAATGATTATGCTGGAATATATCAATAATAATTTATCCGGGTTCTGGATTGCCACCGGCTTTTTTTTACTGGCAATAGAAGTTTTACTGTTTGGTTTTAGTACCATAATTTTTCTATTCGCTGGTTTGGCCGCTATTATCACTGGTTTATTAATGATGTCGGGAATATTGGCTGAAAGCTGGACAGCTGGAATCGCCTGTTTTGGCATTACAACCGGAGTGATCAGTGCATCATTATGGAAGTTGTTGAAAAAAATGCAGGACAGGTCTCAGTCAGATCAAAAGCCACAAAGTGATTTTGTTGGACTTGAATTTGTTTTAGACAGTGATATCAGCACAACCGAACCAGGTAAGTATCGCTATTCTGGCATCGACTGGAAAGTGGAAATAGACAGAGATAGTGATTCTGACTCCTTTGAAAAGGGGCAAAGAGTGTCTGTGGTTTCTGTTGATGTTGGTTTGTTACAGGTTACTAAAGCAGATTGAAATTTTATTAAATAAAAAAAGTCAAAAGATTTGCACCACGAAGGCACGAAGAAAACAACTAAATGAAAAGTGCTAAGCAGTATTTGTTATATTTTTTAATAAGCGTGTTGCTTTATAAATATTCCTGATTACCCCTGAGCTTCAGCCATCAAAGCTCTTAAAACCTTTTCACCACAGAGGACACAGAGCACACAGAGGTAAAAAGTTTTTTTAAGCTTAAGAAAGCATCTCATGCTCTAAATATATTGGAATTTAGAAATAACTAATCCCATTCTCTTCCTCTGTGGTGAATAATATTTTCAATGAGATAGGATAGCTGAGCCTCAGGGGTAATCAGGTAAATATTTACCTTAGTGTACTTCCGGTCGATGTCAACATACTTTTCGCCTGATCACCTCATTTAAGCAGCTTGCTTCATTTCAGTTTTTAGCTGCTGTTCATTGACTGGATTGAGTCTTACCAGTGACTCATGATCCCAGTTTCTGGTT
>Ga0233442_1000134_pt1 | contig 83854 bp, 112 predicted proteins | sample SI_123_September_3_FD_182789 | JGI IMG/M metagenome (GOLD analysis project Ga0233442, IMG submission 182789) | Seawater microbial communities from Saanich Inlet, British Columbia, Canada - SI_123_September2016_150_MG | ecosystem: Environmental > Aquatic > Marine > Inlet | place: Canada: British... | reverse complement strand
TCTTTAGTTTTCATAAGTATCCTCCTTTTTTATAATTATACGATATTCGGACTAAAATAGCAAATAAGTACTAATTTACAAAATGTTATAGTGAATCTATTCATAATAAAGGAGTCAACTATGAATGTAGGTTATGCAAGAGTTTCAACTTCAAGCCAAAATCTTGAGAATCAAATTGATTAACTTAAAGAGGCTGGCTGTGAGAAGATTTTCTCTGAAAAAAAAATCTGGTAAAAATAAAGCTGACCGTCAACAGTTCAATATTATGATGGATTTCGTTCGAGAGGGAGATATACTATATATAACAAAGCTTGATAGATTAGCAAGGTCTGTTATAGACCTTCAAAACATTGCTAAAACTTTAGAAGATAAAAATGTAGATCTCAAAGTAATTCAACAAAACATTGATACTACAACACCAGCAGGAAGATTATTATTTACAATGCTAGGTGCTATTGCAGAAGGTGGTAGGTTGGTCTATAAAGCTGGTAGTGTTTTTGGAGCTAAAAATCTTTCACGAAAGTTAGAACTGAACAATAACAGAAAAATTCTTTTTGATTTTAAACATACTATTCATGCTTGTCTTGGAAACAGTAGTGATTCAATAAGCAAAGAAAAAGAGATAGCTTTACTCGTATTAAATGAAAGAAGCAGTTTCTTATAAAATTATAAATTGGGACTAATACTATAAAAAGGAAAAAAACATGTATAAATTGTTATTAGAAGAACATAACTATATTCAGGGAGCTAGAATTATCGTGCTTGGTATTGGTAATAGCGGTTGCAATATGCTAGAACATATGAGTGAAAAAAATATTTTCGGAATAGATACTCTAATGATTTATACTAATGCAGAAGTGCTTTTAGAGAATACTTCTATACCTAAGATACAAATTGGTTCTAAACTTACAAAAGGTCTTGGTGCAGGAATGAAACCAGCTGTTGGTAAAGATTCTGCAATTGAAAATCATGATGAGATTAGAAATGCTTTAGAAGGTGCTGATATAGTCTTTATCTCTACTGGCCTTGGCGGTGGCACAGGAACAGGTGCCGCACCAGTAATTGCTTCAATTGCCAAAGAGATAGGTGCTTTAACAATTTCTATAGTTACTATACCTTTTGGTTTTGAAGGTAAAAAAAGACTCAAAATCGCAGAAGCAGGTCTTGAAGAACTTAAAAAAGAGAGCGATTCTATTGTTGTTATTCCAAATGACAAGATTCTTTCTATCATTGATAGAAAACTTGGAATGAAAGAGAGCTTCAAAATAGTAGATAGTGTACTAGCACAAGCTGTTAGTGGAACATCTGGTGTTATCCTTTCAAATGGAGATAATGATATCAACCTTGACTTCGCCGATTTACAAACTGTAATAAGTCATAAAGGTATGGCACTTATGGGTGTTGGTGAACATGAGGGTGATAATGCCGCTTATGAAGCTATTAAAGCTGCTATTGGGTCTCCATTACTAGACAATATGTCAATCAATGGTGCGATGGGTGTCCTAGTACACTTTACGATGCATCCAGACTTTCCAATTATGGAAATTAATAAAGCGATAAATGTTGTTCATGAGAGTGCTGGTGAAGATGCAGATATTTTTTTTGGAACTTCTACTGATGAAAGTTTTTCTGAAGACTTTGTGAAAATCACTATTGTCGCTACTGGTTTTGAAAAAGAACTAACTTACAATGAGAACTTTATCAGCGAAGTATCACATCCTCCTTTAAAGATTAAATTTCCTCCTAATTATAGAAATAGGAAAAATATAATCGATGTTTATAATATTAAGAATGATACTGATGTAGTTATTGAAGCCCGTATTACAGAAGTGAAAAAAAATATTGATGGAACTTTGTTTTATATTATAAAACTACAAGATAGTACAGGTAGTATTGAATCTTGTATATCTATGAGATACTACACTGATGATATTGAGAAATTTGATTTAAAAGCAAGTAATAATAAGGTTTATATCATAAATCTACATTGTGTAATTTCAAAAAAATATCCACTTCCATTATTGTTTATAAATAATATTAAGAAACTGGATATTCCTGCCTACATGATTGGAACTATGATTTAAAAAAATATGGAGAGTATCACTATGAATAAAAATACAGATTTATATAAACAAGCCAAAGAGATAATTGTATCAAACAACAACTACTCAGTCAGTTTCTTACAAAGAAAACTTCAGGTAAGCTACAACAGAGCAAGTGAATTAATGCAAATGCTTCAAAAATCTGAAGCTAAAAAAATCACAATTATTGGCATTGGTGGAGCTGGTGGGAATGTTGTCTCCTTTATGCACGACAAAGAGATAAAAGGAGTTAACTTAATCTCTATCAATACAGATGCCAAAGGTCTAGTATATGCAAAAGCTCATAAAAGATTACAAATAGGATTAGATCTTACTCAAGGTCTTGGTACAAATATGTGCCTATCTTTAGGTAGAGAAGCTGCGATTGAGAGTTACGAAGAGATAAAAACTACTTTGCAAGGTACTAGTATGGTGTTTTTAATTGCTGGGCTTGGTGGAGGAACTGGAAGTGGTGCCACTCCTGTTGTTGCAAAGTATAATGAACCCCTAAAACAGAACCAGTAAAATCAGTTTTCTTATTTCTAAAAATGATAAAAAGTAGGGATAAAAAGATGAGTGTAAAATAAGTTCCAAAAAGTGTAGGTTTTGGAACTTTCTCTAAGTTTCAAACTAAATTGTTGAACAATGATATTTTTTTAATGACTATCGGCTAATGACACTAAACTCTGAACGGTCTAATCTTTAACCTTCGTGTTTCATCTCTTTCTCTCGAAATGTCTGTGCTATCTCTCGTGTTTGTTGTAGTTTTATCATCAAATCATCAAAGAGTTCAAAAAACATGTCATCAAGATTAAAAGTTCCATCTTCATTGACCATTGTATTTTGCATATTATTTAGAGCTGATTCCATTTGCATTACGGTTATTCCTGGGTTTCCTGCCATTGTTCTTTCCTGTTTAAAGATTAGTAGAGCTTTAAGTCTCTTGATTAGTTACGAGGGAGAAAAGAACTTACTAGATTATAAGCTACAATCACACATAAAATTTACAAGGTGAGTAATTATGCCAAAAAATCAATTAATATTTGAAGAACTAAATGTTTTAGGAGAGTATCTTGAACCATGTAGTCTCGATCCACTTACAGGTTTTCATAGAACTGGAACTTGTCAAGTAACACCAGATAACAAAGGGCTTCATGCTGTTTGTATTTATGCAACAGAAGAGTTTTTAGCATATTCTAAAAGTGCAGGAAATGATCTTTCAACACCTCTCCCTCAGTATAACTTCCCCGGAGTTAAGCCAGGACAGAGCTGGTGTCTTTCAGGTGGACATTTCGCAGCGGCTGTTAAAAATGGGAATGCTCCTCAAATTTTTATTCATGCAACACACCAAGCTATTTTACAGCTTGTAGATTTAGAAACACTCAAAAGTCTTGCTATAGATCTTTAAAAAACTTCTCTGCTTTTTTTGTCAAAGAAGAAATAGGCGAGAGAGCAAGTTTCTCTACATCTATCCAAATGACTTCCTCGTTCACTTCCTCAACCCTATAAAGATTTACCTTTAGTCTATACTTGGTATAGGCATGTTTAAAGCTACCAATCAAATCTTCTTCTATTGGTTCAACACTTGGAAGTACGTACATATCTTTATACATTTTTTTGGTTGATACTTGTAAAGCAATTTTCCCATTTTTAATGTAAACGCCATAAAATAGTTCTAAAAACTCATACTCTTTTTTCTTTGTTTGTGTATAGAGTTCAGGGCTACTCTTTCCTAGACATTTTTTCTCAAGTGGACACTCTTGGCAGAGTGGATTTTTTGGTAAACAAACAAGTGAACCTAAATCCATGAGTGCTAGATTATGATGTCTTGACTCATTGTTATTTACAAACTCTTTAGCATGTGACCAAAGAGTCACTTCTTTAGGTTCAAGTAGAGAAAAGAATCGTTTTATAACTCTTGCTATATTTGTATCTACCACAGGAATGTTTTGCTCATGCCCAAAACTACAGATAGCACTTGCAGTATATCTACCTATTCCTGGTAGTTTCATGAGTTCTTCTTGCGTTTTAGGGAGAGATTCTGGACAAGCAATAGCTGTTTTATGTAGATTCCTAGCCCTTGAGTAATAGCCCAAACCACTCCATGCAGATAAAACATCTTCTTGTGGGGCAGAGGCAAGAGACATAAGAGTAGGATACTTCTCTAAAAACTGAGGATAGTACTCTTCTAAAACGCGACTGACCTGCGTTTGTTGTAGCATAATCTCGCTGAGGTAGATATGGTACATATTGTCTGTATTTCTCCATGGAAGGTCATGTCTACCATGATTTACATACCATTCTTGAAGTTTATTTTGAGAGAGTTTGAAATTATTCATATATGTGATTCACTCTTCCTAAAAATAAATATGCTATAGTCTAGGAAAATATTATAGTACAAGAGTATAAATCGATGAATAAGATAGATGACATAACAATACCTGAGCTTGAGATATATAGTACATTAAGAGAGTCTGCGTTTAGAGAAGATAGAAGTTTTATAGCAGATTCACCCAAGGTTGTGAACCTTCTTTTAGAGAGTGACCTAGAGATTAAGAGTATGCTTGCAACACAGGAGTACTATGATGAGTTCTCTACTCTTGTAAATACTAAAGAAATTCCTCTAAAATACCTCACAACTAAAGAAGAGATGAAAAAAATAGTCGGACATAAGATACATCACAACTGTATGATGCACGGTATTCGTCCAGATGATGTTAGTCTCGAGTCCTTAGATGATGCGATACTCCTTCTTGATGGTATAACTTCTGCTGAAAATGTAGGTTCAATTGTACGCAGTTGTTCAGGGCTTGGGGTAACCTCTTTAGTTATTGCCGCGCAAACGCCACACCCATTTAACCGACGTGCTCTTCGCGTCTCTATGGGACACTCAAAGATGATGAAAACACATATACATGAAGATATAAAAGAGAGTATTAAGCATTTGCAAAAGAGTGGTTACCGCGTTTATGCAGCAGAAATAAGTGAAAATTCAGTAGCTCTAAGTAATGTGGAAGTAGCAAAAAAATGGGTACTTATAATGGGACATGAGGGAAGAGGAATAGCACCAGATATTTTAGAACTTTGTGATGAGGTTGTAAGTATAGAGATGCAAGAGGGTGTTAACAGTTTTAATGTTTCAGTTGCAGCCTCTATAATTATGTATAAGTTTCAAAATTCCTAAATTTAGTTACTAAAATAAACAAAACCCTTGTAGATGGATTATGCTAAGTAATGGTATAATCATAAAAAAGATAAACATATGAACTTCTCAGAGCTCCCTCTAGAACCAGCAATGGTGGAAACCCTCGATGCATTAGGCTACAAGCAAACAACACTTATTCAAGAAGAGGCACTTCCTCTTATACTTGATGGTAAAGATGTCATTGCTGAGGCAAAGACAGGAAGTGGGAAAACTGCTGCGTTTGGTATAGGACTCCTCAGTAAACTCGATGTAAAAAAGTTTCGTGTTCAGTCTCTTGTTATGTGTCCAACACGTGAACTTGCTGACCAAGTGGCAAAAGAACTTCGTCGAATAGGACGCTTCAAACATAACATCAAAATTCTTATGCTAACAGGTGGGGAGTCTTTTGGAAAACAGCTTGGATCGCTTGCGCATCAGGCACATATCATCGTTGGTACTCCTGGTCGTATTTTAAAACACTTAAACAAAGAGAGTTTAGACCTTTCAAACTTAGATATGCTAGTTCTTGATGAAGCCGACAGAATGCTAGATATGGGTTTTATAGAAGAGATAGACAATGTCCTCGCGTTTATTCCAGAGAAACGCCAGACATTACTTTTTTCGGCAACATACGATAATGCAATCCGGACTATTAGTAAGAGAATTCAAACAGATGCCGTGAGTGTAAAAACAACAAGTACTGAGCTTCCAAACCAAATAAAAGAACAGTTCTATGCAACACAAAACAAAGAAGAAACTCTTATAAAGATACTCTCAGAGTTTAAACCAGATAACGTCATTGTTTTTACTAACACTAAAATAGAATCAAAAGAGTTAGCTGAGAGTTTACAATCAAAAAAGATTGATGCACTGGCTATTCATGGGGATTTAGAACAGTATGAAAGAAATGATGTTTTAGTTCAGTTTGCTAACAAATCAACACCTATTTTAGTGGCAACAGATGTTGCGGCACGTGGACTTGACATAAAAGAGTTGAGTATGGTTGTTAACTATGACATTCCTCATGGTAATGAAACATATACTCATAGAATCGGACGAACAGGTAGAGCAGGAGCAGACGGTATAGCCATTACTTTATACGGTTCTTTTGAGAGTGATAAGGCTGATGAGTATCAAAACGGCTCAAGAGAATTTTTAGATGAGAGTTGTCTTAAGGGCAGTACCAACTTTGAGTTAAAACCACAGTTTGTTACCCTTGTTATTGAAGGGGGAAAAAAAGATAAACTTCGAGCGGGAGACTTGCTTGGTGCTTTAACTGGAGACGCTGGACTTGATGGTAGTAGCATCGGAAAGATAGATATTTATGATAGACAGGCTTATGTTGCCATAGAAACAAGATTCATTGAAAAAGCACAAAAAAGCTTGCATGATGGAAAGATAAAAGGGAAAAAGTTTAGTGCTTGGATTTTATAGATTATTATTTATATTTAGCATGACTTTGTTGTTAAACGCAGGGGAGAATAAGATGAGTATTTATGATTTTAATGTTTTAGACATTGATGGAAAGAATGTTTCAATGTCCAAGTATAAGGGCAAGGTTTTACTGATAGTAAATGTGGCAAGTGAATGTGGTTTTACTCCTCAGTACAAGGGCCTTGAAGAACTTTATAGCACACATAAAGATGAGGGTTTTGTAGTACTTGGTTTTCCATCAAATCAGTTTAGAGAACAAGAGAGTGCTTCAAATGAGAAAATAAAGTTCTTTTGTCAAGGTACTTACGATGTTCATTTCGATATGTTTTCTAAAATAGATGTTAATGGAGAAAATGCAAATCCTCTGTATAATTATCTCAAACAAGAACAATCTGGATTTTTTGGAACAGAATCTATTAAGTGGAACTTTACAAAGTTTCTAGTAGATAGAGAGGGTAATGTTGTTGATAGGTATGCACCAATTACAAAACCTAAAAGTATAGAGAGTGACATACAAAAATATTTGGATAAGGAATAATTTTGAATATAGAACTTTATTTTTTACGTTCAAGTGAAGAAAAAATAGTGAAGGATATGCTGCCTTTGGCTCATGGAAAAGAGTGTAGCGAGTTTAAAGAGTATACAGAGAATTTTGGTTTGACACACAAAGACTTAGGCCTCTATGCCCTGGTGGATAACAAAATCGCAGGAGCTATTTGGTCAAGAGAGATTGATTCAAGCTCTGAACCAACACTCAGCATAGCAGTACTTCCCGAACTTCGCTCTCTTGGTATAGGCTCACATATGATGCAGCAGTTTTTACTAGAGGCAGGTGCAAAATATAGTGCTTTGAGTACTAAAGTTCCAGAGGATGTAAACGCAGTCAAATTTTATGAGAAGTTTGGATTTAACAAAGATGATGTAACAGATAAGATGTTTAAGAGTCTAGAAGTACAAGAAGTAGTCCGTCCCACCGATGGTTATAACCCTAAAAAGTGGATGGATTAAAACACCAAATTTGATAAGATATTCTTTTTGTGCTATAATTATTGTATACACAATGAGGAGGATATTATGAATGTCACTCAATATACCTTTCAATCGCCTTCTTCTTCGCAAGTACAAGTTGGAAGATTAGATCTTAGTTCAGTGGAAAAAGAGAAGCCACAAGAGACAAAAAAAGATGCAGAACCAGTTGTTACAACAGCAGCTCCACAACCAATAGAAGAGTACTTACCAACAGGAACAAATCTTTTAGATGTATATGCCTAAGGGTTTACCCTTTTTGAACCTCTTCTAAAATCCACATCCATTTTCCAAAACCACTATCACTATTTATATGTCCTGCATTATGTAGTATTTTCATTTCTATTTTTAGCTCTTTTTGGAGCCTTTGAGCTTCAGATATTTTGATATAGGGATCATTTGTTGAACTTACAAGACATGCTTTTTTTGCATATAAGTTTGTTGGTGTTTTTACAGGAAAAAATTCTTTGAGTTCTTCGACATTACACTTCATACTTGGAGGGGCGACAAGGTAGAGTTTTTCTATTTGAGAGAGAGTTCCTTTGTTACAGAGGTGAAACCAGAGTGTGTTTGCTAAAGAGTGGCAAATAACGATGTCAGGTTGAAAATCTTTGAGTTCTTCTTGGAGTTCTTGCATCCAAACATCAAGTTTTGGATTTTCTATATCACTGAATTTTAAAAAGCTTACTTTTCCATAATCTAAGGCTAACTCGGATGCTAGCCAGGCTTGCCAGTGTGGTGTTTGGCTACCACCCCATCCATGGATAAGGAGTACTTTTTTAGACATTTACTCTACAAGCTTTTTAAAATTTTTGAGGCTTATAAGTCTAATGTTTTCACTCTTAAGTACTTTGAGCTCATTAGAAAATCCATTTTTTGAGACGATAACAAAAATATCAGCATCCATATTAGCCTTTTCGTTGATTTCTTGTAAGCGAGTGAGTTCACTTTTTTTGACCTTCGCGTTTGTGTATTTACATGTACCGATAATAGTCTTACCGGAGATAGTTTTAGAAAATATATCTAACTCTACTTCTTTATCCCAGTATGTACCTATGCTGTTAAGTTCATCATCTTTAAAGTTAAGTTTTAAAAGCTCATGAGCCAGTTCGACAAATGTCAGCTGAAAATATTCAGCTTTCCTGTTAGCAAATCTTTCTTTTACTTCTTTGTAATCTCCATCGCGAATACCTTTAAATATTGGCGATATAAATGCAAACCAAAAACGTAAGAATGGAGAGGTAAAGTAAAGTTTATTTGAGACGGTTTCATTATCACCCCATGTAGTAAAAATAGCCTTTGATTTGTCTAGCCTGATAACACCCGTTTCACATAGCTCTTCGACTGCAGTATCACCAACTTCTTTAGAAACATTTGCACGTTTATATGCCGTGTGTGTTTGTCCATCGCCAAGAGCTATTGCACTCAGGAGTGAGTGGTGAAGTGGCATACCTGTAGTAAGGTCAGTTACATCATTACGAATGTACCTAAAATCAGGAAGTATGAACTCTTCTATAAGCTCCATAGAGTCTTTTGAGGTGTCGAACTTACTCCAACCTACACCACCAAAAATAGAAAACTTCTCTATCGCATCTTCCATATCTTTTGGTTGGTGTTCTTTGTAAAATGATCTGAATTGCTCAAGAAGAGTCTCTTTGCTTAGTATGATGTTAGAGCCTTTGTTAATAGTATATGTAAGTATACATTAATTACTACACAAAGGCTACACACAAATAATGTATAATGCTTGAAATTAAAACTAAAAGGAAGAAAATGAAAAAGTTAAATCTATGGGCATTATTACTTGGAGCAGCGTTATTTATAGGGTTTGGTGCTACTTCACTAAGTGCAGCTTCAAAATGTGGTGCTGGTAAGTGTGGTGATGCAAAAGTCAAGCCTGCTTGTAACTGTGATGAAAAATGTAAAAATGCAGACAAGTGTGACAAGGGTAAAAAGTGTACAACTAAGGGTTGTTCACATGATGCTAAATCTATGAAGTGTGGTTCTGGTAAATGTGGTGATGCAAAGTAGAGTGAATTTATATCTTTTATAACAGAGATAATCTCTGTTATAAACCCCTTCTATACAGAAGTGTCTTCTTCAAACGAGTTCCCATTAATCTTACTACACAAAAACTACACAGATAAGCGATAAACTTCTAGGATAAAAAGGAGTCTAGTATGAAATGCAATGACCTATATTCTGAGTTTACAAAACTGAGTACCTATTTAAAACCATTTAGTCTTTTAGTGGCTAGATTAACTATAGCATACGGATTTTACGAACCTGCTAAAAACAAGTGGGCAGATATGGATAGTATAATAGGATGGTTTAGTTCTATGGGGATACCGTTCCCAACAATTAATGCATATATGGCTGCTAGCACAGAAGCCCTTGGTGTACTTTTAGTTACACTAGGACTTTTTACTCGTGCTATTTCTATACCACTTATAATTGTTATGATTGTTGCTATAACAACTGTTCACATACCAAATGGTTTTTCAGCTGGCGATAATGGTTTTGAGATTCCATTTTACTACATGCTATTTTTACTGGTTTTTTTATCTCAGGGTGCTGGAAAGTTCTCGCTTGATAGATTGATTTTTGGCGATAAAAATTAAGATGTCTCAACAAAATCGGAGTATAATAGTAGTAAATAAAGAGAAAAAATGGAAATTCTTTGATATCTTTGAATAAACGCAGGACTTTTTTAAAAGTCGGATTCTTTTCATCGGCTATTGTCTTTACAAATGGCTGCGATATTCTTGGTGTAGAAAAATTGAGTGACACAATAAAAGTAGTCCAAAATGACCTATTCCCTAAAGCAAAAGAACTTCACATAAACATCTCAAAATACATGAATATAATTTTCCAACATAGCAGAGTAGACGAAACTGATAAAGAATTTATAAAAAATGGAATTAAATGGCTCAATGAAGAAGCAGTAAAGATGTTCGAAGTTCCTTATACAAAATTATCAAAGAGTAAACGCCAAGAAGTTTTAGAAGGCATTGCTAAGTATAGATGGGGCGAGAATTGGATAGATAATATGATGAGATATATTTTTGAAGCAATGCTAGGAGATCCTCTTTACAGTGGAAACAATGAAGAAGCAGGATGGAAGTGGCTTGGCTTTAAAGGCGGAAATCCTCGTCCAAAAGAGTTATACCTATGAAGTATGATATTTGTATAGTAGGAAGTGGAGCAGGTGGCTCTCCCATAGCTTATGAGCTTTCAAATGCAGGATATAGTGTGGTTGTTTTAGAAAAAGGTAAAAACTATACAGAGAAAGAATTTTCTAAAGATGAGTTAGGTGTTTCTCGTCGAGATATGTTCACTCCTCCGCTTAAAGAACAAAAGCATATTATAAATGAGTACTCTCAAAGTGGAGAGTTTACTCGCTATGATGGGGCCGAGTCTGGTTGGAACTTTTGGAATGGCTCTATGGTTGGCGGTTCATCAAACTTGATGAGTGGTTATTTTCATAGAATGAAACCACGAGACTTTAAACTTCGTTCTTCTTATGGAAAGATTCGAGGGGCGAATGTTGTGGACTGGGCTATTAATTATGAAGAATTAGAACCTTACTATGAAAAGGTAGAGAGAGTAGTTGGAGTGAGTGGAAGTGTAGTGAAACATAAGTTCGCAGAGCCGCGTTCAACTAAGAGCTTTCCTTATCCAGCACTCCAAACAAACGGTGTGACAAAATGGTTCGATAAAGCTTGTCTGGAGTTAGGATTTGTAAGTATACCAACACCTCGTGCTGTTCTCTCTCAAAGTGCTAACAAACGCGATGCCTGTTACTACTCTAACTTCTGTGGAAGTTATGGATGTGCAAGTGGAGCTAAGGGAAGTGCAAGAGCTGCACTCTTGCAACAATGCAGTGCAGAAGTCATAACTGATGCTTTTGTGTATAAACTTGATAGTAAGGATAGCAAAGTTACCGGTGCTCATTATTATGATGAAAACCTTCGTTCGCATACTATAAGCGCGAGTATCTTTGTTTTAAGTGCCCAAGCTATAGAGTCTTCGCGTTTACTTCTAAACTCTAAAAACAAAGAGTTTCCAAATGGCTTGGCTAACTCGAGTGGTGAAGTTGGCAAGAACCTTATCTTCTCAGCAGGTGGAAGTGGAAGTGGTCGTTTTGTGTTTGACAAACTAACGCAAACGCAGCAAACAGAGCTTATGCAAACAGGACTATTTTTTAACAGAAGTTTACAAGATTGGTATGATTATGATGATGGCTGTCGTAAGTACAAAGGTGGAACAATTGACTTTCTTTTTGAACATCAAAACATCATTAGCCGTGTAAATAAAGAACTCTATGATGAAGATGGCAACATCATGTGGGGAGATAAACTCGCAAAAAAGATAGAAAAGAGTTTAAAAACTTCTCGCGTTTTGACCTTTGAAGTTTTTAATGACTGGTTGCCAACTGATAACTGTAATGTTAGTGTTGATGACAAGCAAACAGATAAATATGGAGTTCCCGTTGGTGTGATAAATTTATCTTCTCATCCTCATGACCTAGAAGTTGGTGAATACTTAGCGAAAAAGGCAGTAGAAGTTTTAGAAGAGATGGGAGCAGTAGAAATAGACTACTCTATTTCAGCCTCACCTCCGCCAAACCTAGTTGCAGGAGGATGTCGTTTTGGAAATGATGCAACAAATTCTGTCTTAGACAAAAATTGTAAAGCACATGACTTAGATAACCTCTATGTAAGTGACGCTTCTTTTATGCCAACAGGCGGGAGTGTTCCATATACATGGACTATTTATGCTAACTCATTTCGAGTGGCGGATATTATCAAGGGCAGATTGTCGAAATGATTGAAGATGCACTCTTAAACTATTTACTCCTCTATATCGTACTTGAAATATATGAGGTGCAATGGCAAAAAGCTAATACTATGATCGGGATGCTTGCCCGTATGTATGAGCAGTATCGTAAAAATATTTTTGTTTTTTTACTCATGCAGCCTACCTTTTATTTTAGTATTATGTTCGCAATTATTAGTAACTACAATGAATATGCTCTTGTGCTTGTAGGCATAAAAACCATTGATATCGTAACCAAGATGACTCTCATTAGAAAAGTTTTTATAGAAAAGAATCTCTCTGCTGAGATGACTCTAGCACTACTTTCACCTTTAAATAAGTTTATGCCTTATGTTGGACTTTTGGTCTATGCACCTCTTATATATTTAGTGTTTAACTCGTGAGTATCACTTTTTTGTAATGTCAATAATCATAACTGTAAAATTAAGGAGTAAGAAATGATAGTAGAGATTGTATTTGCCGCTGGATGTTTTTGGGGTGTAGAGAAACACTTCGATAATTTCGAGGGTGTTATAGAAGCTGAGTCAGGATATGTAGGCGGAAACTATTCTAATCCTACTTATGATGATGTTTTAAAGTATAGAAGACTTAAGCATGACTCAAAAATTATTAACTATACAGAAGGTGTACGAGTTACTTTTGACAATACTAAAGTAGACGCCGAAGTACTTATAAAATCTTTCTGGGAACTGCATGATCCAACACAGTTGAACCAACAAGGTAATGATGTTGGCAATAACTATAGAAGTGCGATTTACTATACTAATGAGAAACAAGAACGGGTGGCTAAAAGTACAAAAAATGAATATCAAAAACTTCTTTCATTAAATAACTATGCAAAGATAGTCACTGAGTTAAAACCACTGAGTGTATTTTATAATGCAGAGACCTATCACCAGGATTATTTAGCAAAAAACCCTCATGGATACTGTCCAAATCATAGTACGGGAGTAAAGTTTACAGAGGCAAGTATAAAAGATGATAAAACACTTCCTTTAGGTGGTAAAGAGATAATTGTCATAGACTCAGAGACATACTGTCCTTACTGTAAAAAGTTTGAGATGGATGTCAGCTCACTTTATAAAGGTAGTGTACCTTTAAGAGTAGTCTATGAGAGTTCTTTAAAGGGTTTTACTATTAAAACTAAAATCTTTGCGACACCTACAATACTTTTTATAGTAGATGGCAAAGAGGTCTCATCACATGTTGGACTTATGAATTCAGCTGAATTTTACAAGGCTTTGGGTGATTTTAAACTTGGACGTAAGTCTGAGAGTTATGCTGTGGCATTTAATGAGGGAACAGATAAAAAGTACTGTAAGCAGTATGACATCTTTAAAGACACTCCAGATGGTGTATTTATCGATAAACTAAGTGGAGAGGTACTCTTTGATACAAGAGAACGTTTTAACTCCGGAACAGGTTGGTTGAGCTTTTATAAGGCAGCAGATAATTCTGTCATAGAAAAAGAAGACAATAGGTATGGAATGAAGAGAGTAGAACTTATAGCCAAAAAGAGTGGTATTCATTTAGGGCATGTTTTTCCTCGTCCAGATGGAAGAAGAAGGTTTTGCATAAATGCGATAGTTCTAGAGTTTGTTCCTCGAGTTGAGACTAAGAAGTAGACTTATTTACTCTTCTTTTGGACTTACTGAAAAAAGATTTTCTTTTTGAGTTGAATCAGTCCGAGTCTCATTCCTGAGTACTTCATAACTGCTGCCATTTTTTTCCACTCAATATTTGAGTAGCATTTATCTTTACACTCTCGACATTTTGGTTTTGGATCAAGCTTACAGTTACTTAGTTTATGGTGTACATAGTTAAAAAGTTCTTCACACTCAGGACATAAGTTTAGCTCTGCATCGTCTTTGATTTACACTACTCTAAGATTCTTAATGTATATATTTCTTGTCAAATAAGACCTTTACTTGTTATGTTATTCGAATTTATCAGATAAATGAGACATTAATAGTAATTGACCCATTCCTTCAAAGAACTTATTTACACCTATATCTTCGACAGTAAGAGCTTTTTTAAGAGCCGATAAAAAGACTAGTTGAGACTCATCTGAGGCTTGCATATATGTATCTATAATATGCTCAAATGTGAAGGTATGGACTTTCCCATTTACATCATACTCTATCTGTGAAGCAGTATCAATACTTTCTTCTAGAAGTAGTTTTTTACATTCATCAGATATCTTGTTCATTATATAATACCTACTAAAGATAGCATGACGATAAACATTGCTATTGGTGTGAGGTAACGCAGTGAAAAATACCAAGGAGCAAAAGCCCACTTGAGTTGAGGTTTGAGAATCGACTCTACTTGAGACTTTGGAATGATAAAACCAACAAAAATAGCCATTACAAGGCCACCTAAAGGAAGCATAATAGCAGCAGTCACATAATCTACCCAATCAAAGAAGTTTTTACCTCCCCATGCAAGAGATTCTTTAAATCCGTCGATATTAGAGAGTATAGCAACTATACCAAATAGCCAGAAGAACATTCCCATAGAGATAGAAGCTTTTAGTCTACTCCATCTAAATCTATCTATAAAGTACTGAACCATTGGTTCAACAAGGGAAACAGAAGAAGTGAGTCCCGCAAATGCGAGGGCTATAAAGAAGATGATGGAAAAGAAGTTACCGAGAACACCCATTTCATAAAAAACGGCAGGCAATGAGATGAAAACTAAACCAGGACCTTTTGAAGGGATTGAACCATACTCATAAAGAAAAGTAAAAAGCATTAAACCTGCAATAATAGCGATACTTGTATCTAATAGTACAACCCAAAAAGCATTTTTAAGAATGTTTGAGTTTTTTTCCAAAGAAGCAGAGTAGGTCATAATAGCACCCATTCCAAGACTCAGTGTGAAAAAAGCATGTCCGACTGCTACCACAAAAGCACCAGAATCTATTTTTGACCAATCAGGATAAAACATAAACTCAAAGGCTTGTGAAAATGCACCAAGTGTAGTTGCATAAGAGAACATACCTAAGAGTATTATCATCAGAGCAGGCATAAGGAACATATTCATTTTCTCTATACCACCCTTTAGTCCCTTGTTAAGAACATAAGTTATCCAAAAAAATGCGAGAGTATGATAGAGAAGTTGTGTTAAAAATTCTGTATGAAGCATATTTGAGAAAATACTTTCAGCTTCTTCAACTGTAGAAGGAAGAGATGTTATAGAAGTAACTATATAATTAAATATCCATCCAATAACAACAGAATAAAATATCATGATAAACAGACCAGCAAGTCCTTGAAAACCACCAAATTTCCAAATATTTTTGTTTTTTGGTGCAAGAACTTCAAATGAAGATACAGTATCAAGTCTACCCATATAACCTATAAGTATCTCTGCTATCATAATTGAAAAACCAATTAGCAAGACTGTTAGTAAATAGATTATGACAAATGCTCCACCACCATTTTCACCAGTAATGTATGGAAACTTCCATATATTACCGAGGCCAACAGCACTTCCTGCTGCAGCTAAGATAAAGCCTAGTTTCGTAAATCTTTCTATTTTCATGTATGAATCCCTATATTTATTAATATGATTATACTTAAAAATCGAAGTAAATAAAAGAATTGATGAAATACTATTGACTTTTTTTGTTATATTAACTATAATTCCGGCTCATTAATCAGCGCTAGCTTGGTTTTTGAATATAGGTCGGGGTGTAGCTCAGTATGGTTAGAGTACCTGGTTTGGGACCAGGGGGCCGAAGGTTCGAGTCCTTTCACCCCGACCACCTTTTTAAAAAATACAAGTTTTACATTTTATACTTAATATATGGTGGGATTAGCTCAGTTGGTTAGAGCACTGGTTTGTGGTACCGGGGGTCGCGGGTTCGAATCCCGTATCCTACCCCATAATAATAAAATATAAAACTTAAATCAAAAAAATATAAAATAATAGTAGCGTTCGTGGCTCAACTGGATAGAGTTTCGGATTTCGGCTCCGAGGGTTATAGGTTCGAATCCTATCGGGCGTACCACCTTTTATATAATATATGCCTCCTTAGCTCAGCTGGATAGAGCAACGCCCTTCTAAGGCGTAGGCCACACGTTCGAATCGTGTAGGGGGTACCATCGTTTAAACTAAGATAAAGAATTTTAAACTATAATTCTACTCTTATTACAATCACATGCGGATGTGGTGAAATTGGTATACACGCCAGACTTAGGATCTGGTGCCGCAAGGCGTGGAGGTTCAAGTCCTCTCATCCGCACCATCAACTTCTTTAATCTATCAAAACAACTACTACAACGAACTTTTAGAGACTTTAAGAAAACTTCAGATTTATTTTTCTAACCTTAGTTTGTATAACTTTACAATACACTCATACCAAGAATAACAATATTAACTTCTTTTTTTTGCTATAATATTTTAAATTTAAAATATTAAGTAAATATATGCACTTAAGAAAAGAAATAGAAAAGTTAATCTATTGGTATGTCCCAGCATACATCATATCAATAACCCTTGGTTGGTTTCTTGTAGAATATATGAAAGCTACAGAAGAATCTGCACGGATAATTGCCTATGTTATTTTTCCTCTTGGTTTTTTTATAAGTTATTTACATAATATTGTAATAGCAATATGGCTTTACAATATATCTAAACAAAGTAATCAAAAGTATAAACTTTGGGCATTATTTGGCTTGGTTGCACATTTGTATGCTCTTGTCATTTTTATTATAATAAACTTTATAGAAGGTAAGCTTGATTTTGACAAAGAGAATACACTCGAAAAAACAATTAATAATCAGTAAATTTAAAATATCATCACTACTATAACAAAAGGTATACCGCATCTTGAATTTAATACGAATGAACACAGACAAAGTAATAGATGATAAGTTTATTAAATTTGACGAGTACTTTAAAACATATAGCAAGAACTAGGAGATAAATAAGTAGCCTAAAGGCGATTTATTTATCAAGACAATCGTTATACTCTCACAAAAAATATTGACACCGTAAATACAAAATGCTATAATTTAAAATACAAAGAAAAGGTTTGCTTTATGAAATTTGAGTGGAGCGATGAAAAGAATGAATTAAATATCAAAAAACATCAAGTTAGTTTTGAAGAAGCCAAAGAAATTTTTTTGGATCCAATGCAAATTTCAAAACTTGACCATCGATTTGATTACTTTGAAGAACGATGGATTACATTAGGTACAACAACACAAGAAAAAATATTAGTTGTTGCAAATATGTTTTTTGATGAAGATGGCCAAGAAATAATTAGAATTATTAGTGCAAGACGAGCAAACCAAAAAGAAAGGATTTTTTATGAGCAACATTAAAGAAAGAGAAAAGTTTGATGACTATGAAATGCTAGATGAATATGACTTCAGTGATGGTGTTCGTGGTAGATTTTATGAACCAAAAAAGATACCTGTATCATTAAGATTAGATAATGACATTGTTCTGTTTTTTAAAAAATTAGCAAGTGAACAGAAAGTACCTTATCAGACACTTATTAATGCATTACTTAGAAAAAAGCTACAAGAAGTATAACAAGTTCGAGGAGACTAATAATTTACCCTAGCGAGAAAATTATCGCTCACGATAGCCGTTAGACTACAAAAAAATAAAGAGTATGATGAATAATATAGATGCAGGAACATATGAAGAGTTAGCAAAAATTATTGATAATAAAACTGGAAACTTACAAAATATACATCTTGAATTAGAAAATTTGAATCTACAATTCGATTTACAATTAGAATGGATTGACTCTCTATTAAGAGACAAGGCTATAGAAGAAAACAATAATACTCTATCATCAATAGAGGATATGATTTTTGACTTAATTAAATAACTCCCAAGGTTTAGCCCATTCTAGTAAAGTTTTTTGTGCTTCATCAGATAAAAATCTCTCCCCATCACAAGGTGGACAAACAAAAGAAAATTCTTCACCATTTAGTGTAAACCCTAAAGCATAAGCATGAAGGTATCCGCGGTCTTCTTTTTTTGCTTCATCAGCATTTGCATATCTAACATCACCTGCTATTGGGGATCCTATGCTCTTTAATGCTACTCTAATTTGGTGAGTTTTTCCTGTATGTGGTTTTACTAAAAATATACGCTCACCCGCTCTACATGTAGAGCTATGAAACTGTGTTATTGCTTGGTTTTCTTTTGTTTTTAGAAGCTTGTAAGTTCCACGGCGAGAGGCTCCCATATCAGCTTTTACCCAGCCTTGTTTTTTCTTTGGTTTTCTTAGACTCAAAGCTAAGTAAAACTTTTGTATCTCTTTGTTTAGGAACATTTTCGCAAATCTATTCGCAACTTCACTTGTTTTTGCCAAGATAATTAAACCAGAAGTCATTTTATCTAGTCTGTGAACACTATATAACTGCTCTACATGTAACTGCTTTGTAGCTAAAACTACAAAACCAGCTTCACCATCTTCACTATGGAAGTTGAGATTTTGTGGTTTGTTAAATATAACGAAATCATGATTTTCAAAGATTATTTGCATAGATTAATTATAGCAAATTAGTTTTGAGGGAGTCAGCTATTCTAACTTACTCGTCAATCCTTTTCCAAAAGCTTCTTCTATATAGGGAGAAATTTGCCATTCTTTTTTAAATTCTTTGTATTCTTCTACAACTTTATCAACATTTGAAATCTCTTCAAAAAAAGCTCTAATCATAATATTTTTAGGCGTATGTTCCATATCTATAAACTCTAATACTTGTGTACGATAACCCATGATTTCTAATACATTTGCTCTTAAGCTATCAGTAAGCAATGAAGATAGTTTTTCTTTAATAATTCCGTATTTTAGCATAGGAACCATTTTTTTATTTTTTATTTTTTTAAGTAGCTCATGTTGACAGCAAGGTACTGCTAAAATAACTTTAGCTCCCCAGTTTACAGCAGTTGCTAGTGCATCATCTGTTGCAGTATTACAAGCATGTAAAGAGATAACCATATCTACATTTTTAAATTCATTGAATCCTTTAATATCTCCTTGTACAAATCTTAAATCATCAAAATTTAATTTTTTTGCCAAGTTTGAACAAAAATTTATTACATTTTCTTTTAAATCTAAGCCAACTATTTCTACATTGTAACCCATTTTTAATACTAAGAAATCATAAAGCGCAAAAGTAAGGTATGCTTTTCCACATCCAAAATCAATAATTCTGATAGTTTTATTTTTATCTAAATAAGGAATACAATCAGACACCAACTCCAAATAACGATTTATTTGTTTAAACTTATCATATTTTGAATTTATAACTTTACCATCTGCTGTCATAATTCCTAGTTCTACTAAAAACGATGTTACTTCACCTTCATTTAAAATATACTTTTTCTTTCTATTATGAGAGATTTCTTCAAACTTCTTAGTAGCAGCTTTTTTATTTATCTTAGCAACGCCACTTTTACTAACTAAAATATGATAATCAGATTCTAGTGTATTTATCAATGCTTGTTTAAAATATGTTTGAAGTAAGTTGTCTATTTCATTTATTGAATCGAGCTTGTTTAAGTTCTTATGTTCTACATTTTTATCATAAATATATTCGAATTGTTGTTTTAGTTCATTTTTAATCATTACTTTTTTTATTGTTACTTTATTGAAAGTTTTAAGTGATTTATTTTTTATACCACTAAAAGTAGCAAATATTATTGCTTCATTGTTTATTATCCTTTGTGATAGTTCTCTTATATTTTCCATAATGTTTAAAATTCCTTTTGTAAGTAACAAGTCCTATTATTAAGACTTTTTGGAATCATAGCAAAACTGACTTCATTTATGTATTAAAGCAGCTGACGAAGAACAATTGGAATTTATAAAAAAACCTTTGTTTACTACAAGTACACCATACTTTCAAGCACTTTTTAGACCCCCGTATTTTTCATTAAGTCTAAAAAGATAACAAAACCTTGGAAGAAAAATAAGTTAGCCAGCCGCATTTTTTTTTAGTTTAAACTAAAATAAGATAAGATACATCAAAGACAAAAAGACTTGATTTAAGGGTAACTTATTTTTCAAGTCGACCGTTATACACAAAGGAAATATTAAAAATGAAACTATTACTATCTCTCATACTATTAACTTCTTGTGTATGGGCTGATGTTCTAATCTCAATTGTGATGTTTTAACAGCTTCTCCACATTTATCTTCACAAGCATATACATATCTTACATTGTCTACCACATTAAAAAATAGGGATGGTTGATTATTAGGAAATTTTTCAGATGAAGAGGCAAATTTCTGACAAATCATGTAATCTAACTTTTCTTGCAAATCAGCAATTTTCTTATCTTGGATATCAATTTTTTCTAACTGATTATTTCATAGTGATACCTTGGCAGTTTTTGCTGTAAAAATAGGGTAAAACACCTAACTTATGGAGGCTTAATAAAACTCGATAAAGTCAAAAGTTTTTAAATTGTCAAGATGGGGTTTACTTGGTGCTTACCTTTTAAAAGTGATTTATTACTATAATTATAGCTTTTAATCCCTATTTATAGTCTTTCATTAAGTCGTAATATTCAGAATATTTTCACACTTTCATATGTTTACTTATCATGTATAGAGTAATAAAAAAAATTACTTTATAGTATGTTGTTTTGGGAATTTAATGCTACTTTTTGATTAATATTAGGTTCGTAAGTTAAGTTTAGCTTGTTTAGGAGCTCAAATATTTCGCCAACTTAAAATTCCAAAATCTTTTCACAAAGGTTTCAAAAATTTGAAGTAAATTTGTGAAAGGCTAAAAGTTAAAGAACTGGAAGAATGTTTATGATATTTGCACCCCATCTCTTCTGACTGACCACCAACACTTTTACCACTCTTCTCTCGAAGAGATTTATTTTTATTATTTTTTTTGAGTAGGTGCTATTTCACTTGATGGTGAAATACTAGAGTTGTTTGGATTCTTTGGTGGTGTTTCTTAGACAAGGTTGTTGGAGAGTTTTCTTTAAAATTTATTCCTACTTTTTATGTAGTGAATTATAGCTAATTGGTCCTATTTACAGGCTTTTAATAGAGTTTATTGGATGTGAATATTAGAATTCTATTTTTGTTTCATAGGCTGATTAGTAACCTAATTTTTTATACGAAAAAATATTTTAAAGAAGAAGCCTAATCTCCTAGTGCCCAAATATCAAAGGGTATTATATCAACCTGAGAGAGAGGATGTGATATATTCCCCTCCTTATTCATAGTTATAACTGTTACTTTTTTTATAGAGTGGGTAAATATAAACGCTTCAATGCTTTCTAGTTTTTTAAAGAGTCTTCGTTCATCGACAAAAGGTTTACATAAAATTATTTCATGACTGCGAGGAAGGTAGAAATCTATTTCTTCTTCATAAAAGCAAGCCCTATTTGATTTGAGTAATTCAAGAAAGACCATATTCTCAAAGAGGCGTCCAAAGTTCTTCTCAACTGTAAGAGCACTTTTAAGTGATGTATCACAGAGATATACTTTTTTAGTTGCACGTGAGTGTTCAAACTTTGCAAGTAGATGTATATAGTTTTTTAGGTGCAAATTATCAAAAGATTTATAAAGTTTATCCTTAGATATTTTACGACTAAGTTTGAGCCTTTCATATATTGTAAATGCAGATAGTTTTTGAGACATGAATTTTGCACATAAACAGAGTATGTCAAACTCTATATCACCTAATGAATATTGGAGAGATTTTTGTAGGTAAAGATTTCTCTCATCAGCATTTACTTTATGCATAGATGGAAATCCTCCTAGTTGAAAGAAATGATTTAAAGCACTAGAATCATACTTATGCTCATAAGCTAGGAATTCTTCATAGTCTAAAGGAAACAATTGAACTTGATGCAAGACATCTATCTTGTATTGCACTTGAGATGTAATTATAAGTTGTGAGACATTTGCAAACTTTATTTCTTCACGATAATTATCTAAAACAAGAATATCTATCTTGTTCTTATTACAAAAAGATGTTAGAGAATTGTTTAAAAGAGTTATATCTATTCTAATATCGTTACAATCTATATAAAGATAAGTACTTTTTTTTAAACCAAGTAGATAGTTTTTAACAAGTTTAGTCTTTCCGCTTTGAGTTATTCCATTGATTTGATAGGATAAATCATCAATAAATAACTTTCTAGCATGAAATTTCTCTGCATTTATATCTGTTTTATAGAATTCTTCAAGTAATATTTCCATTTTTTCTCACTATTTTTATGTTTACAATTGTATCGCTTCCTTATTAAAAGGAAATAAATTATTACTAGATTCACTTTTTGTACCCTAAATCCTTGAATATAGAGAGTAGTTTTGCTATAATTCGCCACCCTAAAAAATAGTGGTTAATAGTTAGGTCACGCCTAACGAGTTCTTTTAGAAGGAAAATTATGGAAAAAATTCGTTTAAAATTGAAAGCTTATGATCATCGTGTACTTGATAGATCTGTAGCATCAATAGTTGAGGCTGTAAAGCGTACAGGTGCTGCAATTCGTGGTCCAATCCCTTTACCAACAAAGATTCGTAAGTATACAGTACTTAAATCAGTTCACGTTAACAAGAAAGCTCGTGAGCAATTTGAGATTCGTATGCACGCTAGAATGATTGATATTGTTTCTGCTACGCCAGAAACTGTAGATTCATTAATGAAGCTTGATCTTGCACCGGAAGTAGACGTAGAAGTACGCTCTATGGATAAGTAAGGAGTTCGTAGTGGAATATATTGTTGAAAAAATCGGTATGAGTCGTACTATTTCTGTTCCTTCAAAGCCAGTTACTCTTTTAAGAGTTCTTGACACAAAGGTATGTGAAGTAAACGATGGGACTGCTATTGCATCTTACAACAGCGGTAAAAAAATGAACAAAGCAATTGAAGGTCAGCAAAAGAAGTATTCTTTAGCAGCTGAATTCAACCGTTTCGTTACTTTAGAAGTAACAAACACTGAAGCTGGCGACATTGATTTAACACCTTTAGTGGAAGCTAAAATAGTTAAGTCAACTTTTACTACAAAAGGTCGTGGTTTTGCTGGTGCAATGAAACGTTGGAACTTCTCTGGTGGTCCTGCATCACACGGTCATAGATTTGGTCGTAGAACAGGTTCAATCGGTAATGCTGAGTGGCCAGGTCGTGTAATGAAAGGTAAGAAAATGCCAGGACATTACGGAAACTGTCAAAACAGTGTAAAAAATGAGATCGTTTCTTACGATGCTGAAAATAAAATCATTGCGGTTTTAGGTTCTGTATCTGGTGCTAACGGTGCTCTAGGTCGTGTAAAGGTAGCTAAATAATGAGCGCAATTATCTTAAATGAAAAAATGGAAAAAGGTGCTGAGTTAGCAATCCCTGAGTCTTTCTCAGGTATTAACCCTCATAACCTTTGGCTTTATGTTAAGTCAGTTCAAGCTGCACAACGTGCTAACACAGCTACTACAAAAGGTAGAAGTGAAGTACGTGGTGGTGGTAAGAAGCCATGGGCTCAAAAAGGTGGCGGTCGCGCTCGTGCTGGTTCACGTCGTTCTCCTATCTTCGTAGGTGGTGGTAAAGCGTTCGGTTCAATGAACAATCATAACTACAACCTTAAAGTAAATAAAAAGCAAAAGAAATTAGCTTTAAACTTTGCTTTAAATGAGCATGCACAAAATGGTACTCTTTTTGTTGTTGATAATATTGAAATTCCATCTGGTAAAACTAAAGATGCAGCTGCAATGTTTAAAGCACTAGGTCAAAGAGATGTTCTAATTGTAAAATCTTTATTAGACGAGCCAACATTTTTAGCTTTTGAAAATTTAAAAGCTACTTACGTTATCGAATCTAATGAGTTAAACGCATACTTAGCTGCTAACTATCGTTCATTAGTGATCGAAAAAGCAGTTTTTGAAGCATTAACAAGTGAGGCTAAGTAATGGCTGATATTACAGATATTAAATCTATTATATATACAGAGAAGACTCTTGGTATGCAAGAAGATGGTGTGATCGTTGTTCAAACATCTACTCGTATGACTAAAACTGGTCTTAAGGAAGTTTTTAGAGAATATTTCGGAATTGTTCCAAATAAAATAAACTCTTTAAATCAAAGCGGAAAAACTAAACGTTTCCGTGGTGTACAAGGTAAACAAAATAACTTCAAGAAGTTTTATGTTACTTTACCAGAAGGTGCACAAATAGAAAGTTTGGCGGTATAACATGGCAATTAAAACTTATAGACCGATAACTCCGTCTCGTCGTTTTTATACAAATGTTGATAGCTCAGATATTACGGCAAAAGCTAGTGTTCGTTCATTACTTGTAAAACTACCTACTCATTCAGGTCGTAACAACAATGGTCGTATCACTTCTCGTCACCGTCAAGCTGGTGCTAAAAAACTTTACCGAATCATTGATTTCAAAAGAAATAAATTTGATATTCCTGGTACAGTTGCAGCAATTGAGTACGATCCTTATAGAAACTGTCGTATTGCACTTATCAACTATGCTGATGGTGAAAAGCGTTACATCCTTCAACCAAAAGGTCTAAATGTAGGTGATGTTATTAGTTCATCTGCTGAAGGTCTTGACGTTAAGCCTGGTAACACTATGAAACTTAAGAGTATCCCAGTTGGTACACTAATTCATAATATTGAACTTAAGACTGGTAAGGGTGGACAAATGTGTCGTGCTGCTGGAACTTCTGCTCAAATTATGGGTCGTGATGGTAGATATGTATCATTACGTATGCCTTCATCTGAAATGCGTTTAGTTCTTGGTGAGTGTTTAGCTACTGTTGGAAGTGTTGGAAACGAAGAGTTTGGTAACATTGTTATCGCTAAAGCTGGTCGTCAACGTCACCTTGGTATTCGTCCTCAGACTCGTGGTTCAGCAATGAATCCAATAGATCACCCACACGGTGGTGGTGAAGGTAAAACGAACTCAGGTCGTCACCCAGTTACTCCATGGGGTAAACCAACGAAGGGTGCTAAAACTCGTCGTAAGAAAGCAAGTGATAAGTTAATTATTACTCGTCGTAAACCAAATGCTAAAAGGGTAGGTTAATTATGGCTCGTTCATTAAAAAAAGGTCCATTTGTTGATGACCATTTAAGTAAGAAGATCGAAAAGGCTAAGGCTGAAGGTAATAAAAAACCTATCAAAACTTGGTCAAGAAGATCAATGGTTACTCCAGATATGGTAGGATTTACAATTACTGTTCATAACGGACGTCAATTTGTTCCTGTTCATGTTTCTGAGAACCACATCGGTTACAAGCTTGGTGAATTTGCACCAACTCGTACATTTAAGGGCCATAAGGGCTCTGTACAGAAGAAAGGATAGAACATGGCTAGAGCATTATTAAAATTTATCCGTGTATCACCTATTAAATCTCGTTTAATAGCGAGAGAAGTTCAAGGTATGAACGCTGAAGAAGCTATGGCTGCTTTAGAATTTACACCAAACAAAGCGGCTAAAATTATCTCTAAAGTTATTGCATCTGCAGTAGCAAATAGTGGTATGGAAGCTGAAGATTGTATCGTTCAATCATGTCGTGTTGACAATGGTCCAGTTCTAAAACGTTTCCGTCCACGTGCTCGTGGTATGGCTTCAGGTATTAGAAAACCAACAGCACATATCTTAGTAATAGTGGAGGGTAAATAGAATGGGTCACAAAGTTAATCCTATTGGTTTACGTCTTGGTATCAACCGTAACTGGGAGAGCCGTTGGTTCCCTAACTTTAAAACAGCTGCTGCTGATTTAGGTGAAGATCACAAGATAAGAACATATTTAAAGAAAGAGCTTTACTATGCTGGTGTTGCTAACATCATCATTGAAAGAACAGTTAAAAGACTTCGTGTAACTATCGTTGCTGCTCGTCCTGGTATTATTATCGGGAAGAAAGGTGCTGATATTGAGAAGCTTAAGACAAGTCTTCAAAAGCTTATTGGTAAACAGATTTCTGTAAATATCAAAGAAGAGAAAAAGCCTCAAACTTCAGCACAATTAGTTGCTGAAAATGTTGGTACTCAACTTGAGCGTCGTATAGCATTTAGACGTGCTATGAAGAAAGTTATGCAAGCTGCACAACGTTCTGGTGCTAAAGGTATTAAAATTGCAGTTGCTGGTCGTCTTGGTGGAGCTGAAATGGCTCGTACTGAGTGGTACTTAGAGGGACGTGTTCCTCTTCATACACTTCGTGCTAAGATAGATTACGGTTTTGCTGAAGCTCATACTACATACGGAATTATCGGTATTAAAGTATGGATATTCAAAGGGGAAGTTCTTACTAAAGGCGTTCCTGTTGAAGTTGCTGAAGAGAAAAAAGAGCGTCCACGTAAACGTGCTCCTCGTGAAACTACTGAAAAGGCTGATTAATCATGTTAATGCCAAAAAGAACTAAATACCGTAAGGTAATGAAGGGACGTAACCGTGGTTACTCTCGTGCAGGTTACAAGCTAGCGTTTGGTGACATAGCATTTAAAGCTGTTGAAGCTGGTCGTATCAACTCTCGTCAAATAGAGTCGGCACGTATCTCTGCAACTCGTCACATTAAAAGAAGTGGTAAAATTTGGATTCGTGTATTCCCTGCTAAGCCATTAACTGCTAAGCCTCTTGAAACTCGTATGGGTAAAGGTAAGGGAGCGGTTGATCAATGGGTTATGAATATTAAGCCAGGTCGTATCATATTTGAAATGGCTGGTGTTCCAGAAGAGATGGCTCGTGAAGCATTAACTCTTGCTATGCACAAGCTTCCATTTAAATGTAAAATTATCACTGCGGAGATGAACAATGAAATATTCTGATTTAGCAGATAAAACAGTAGCAGAATTAAATGCTATGCTAAAAGAGAGAAAAACTGAGCTTTTTACTCTTAAAATTAAACAAAAGATGATGCAACTTCAAGATACTAGCGAACTACGTGTTGCTAAGAAAGATATTGCAAAAATCAACACTGCTATTACAGCAGTGGCAAACTAAGGAGCCGGGATATGACACACAAACGTGAAATTCAAGGTAAAGTAGTAACTATCGCTGGAGACAAAACTGTTTCTATTGTGGTTGAGCGTCGCGTAATGCACCCTCGTTACCATAAAGTTGTAAAACGTTTCAAAAAGTACTTAGTACATGATGAGCGTAATGAAGTAAAAGTTGGAGACGAGATTGTTGCAATCGAATGTCGCCCACTTTCTAAGACTAAATCTTTTAGACTTAAAACAGTAGTATCAGGAGCTAAGTAATGATCCAAGGTTTTACTCGTTTAGTAGTAGCTGATAATACAGGTGCTAAAGAGATTATGTGTATTAAAGTGCTTGGTGGTTCTAAGCGTCGTTATGCTTCAATAGGTGACGTTATTGTTGCTTCTGTGAAGAAAGCGACTCCAACTTCTAAAGTTAAAAAAGGTAAGGTTGTTAAAGCTGTTATCGTTAGAACTCATAAAGAAGTTCAACGTGAAAATGGTTCATTAATTCGTTTTGATGATAATGCAGCTGTAATCCTTGATGATAAAAGAGAACCAATAGGTACTCGTATTTTTGGCCCTGTTGGTCGTGAAGTACGTTATGCTGGATTCATGAAAATTGTTTCTCTAGCGCCGGAGGTTGTTTAATGTCAAAGTTTAATTTTAAAAAAGGCGATACTGTAGAAATTATCGCTGGTGATGATCGTGGAACTAAGGCTACTGTTGTTGCAGTTATGCCTAAGAAAAACAAGGTTATTGTTGAGGGTTGTAAAATAGCTAAGAAAGCTATTAAGCCAACTGAAGAAAATGCAAAAGGTGGTCATATCAATAAAGAAATGCCTATCGATGCTTCAAATGTACGTAAAGTGGAGGCATAATTATGGCTCGTTTTAAAGAAAAATATTTAGGTTTAAAATCTGAATTACAAGCTGATTTAGGAATTAAGAATCCTATGCAAACACCAAAACTAGAGAAGATAATTATCTCTGTTGGTGCTGGTTTTGCAATGAAAGATAACAAGCTTATCAAAAATATCGAAGACACAATTACTAAAATAGCTGGTCAAAAAGCTACGACTGTAATCGCTAAGAAATCTGTTGCAGGTTTTAAAGTTCGTGAAGGTATGCCAGTTGGTATCCGTGTTACTCTTCGTGGTGAAAACATGTACAACTTTCTTGATCGTCTCGTATCTATTGCACTTCCACGTGTAAAAGATTTCCGTGGTGTTCCAAGAAATGGTTTTGATGGTCGTGGTAACTATAACTTCGGTCTTCAAGAGCAACTAATTTTCCCAGAAGTTGGTTATGATTCAATCATACAAATTCATGGTATGAATATTACTATGGTTACAACTACTGATTCAGACAAGGCTTCATTTGCTCTTCTAGAGAAAATGGGTATGCCTTTCACAAAAGGGAGTAACTAATGGCTAAAAAGTCTATGATCGCAAAAGCGGCAAGAGCACCAAAGTTCAAAGTACGTGGATACACAAGATGTCAAATCTGTGGTCGTCCACATTCAGTACTTCGTGACTTCGGTATCTGTCGTGTATGTTTTAGAAAAATGGCAAATGAGGGATTAATCCCAGGTGTTAGAAAGTCTTCTTGGTAATCCAAGAGGAAACTTCTAATTATTAGCAGTTCGATCTTTCGAGATATGAACTACACATTGAAGGAAAAATAATGGCAATTAATGACCTAGTATCAGATGCATTAACACGTGTTCGTAATGCAGGTATGAGAAGATTACCAGTTACTACTTTAGTACACTCAAAGAGTGTTGAAGCATTAGCAAATATCTTAGTAGACAAAGGCTATATAGAGTCTTGTAACGTTCAAGAAGATGGCGTTAAAAAAACTATAAAAGTTGTACTTAAGTACGATGAAGATGGTAAAACTGTAATTAATGAAATGAAAAGAGTTTCTAAGCCTGGACGTCGTGTCTATAAAGCTAAAGAAGACATAAAGCGTTTCAAAAATGGTTACGGAACTATTATTGTTAGTACATCACATGGCGTTCTTGCTAATGACAAAGCTTATGAGCTTGGCATTGGTGGCGAAGTTATGTGTACGGTTTGGTAGGGAGATAACATGTCAAGAATTGGAAAAAAACCAGTAGAATTTACTACTGACATTAATGTTAGTACAAATGGAAATGTTATTACTTTTACTAAAGGTAAAGTAACTATGGATTTAGACACAAAAGGAAATGTTGACTTCGCTCTTGATGGCAATGTTTTAACTTTTGCTGCAAAATCAGAAGAGAAAGCTCATAGAGCATTCTGGGGAACTTACAGAGCTTTAGCTGCTAATATTGTTGCTGGTCTTACAACTGGTTACACTAAGCAACTAGAGATTAACGGTGTTGGTTACAGAGCTGCTGTTAAAGGTAGAGTTCTTAATCTTCAACTTGGTCATTCACATGACATCGACTTTCCTTTAGTTGATGGTCTAGAAGCTACTGTTGAGAAAAACGTTGTTACACTTAAGAGTCATGACAAACAACTTCTAGGTTCTGCAGCTGCAAAAATCAGAAGTTTCCGTCCACCAGAGCCGTACAAAGGTAAAGGTGTTAAATACATGGAAGAGCATATCGTGCGTAAAGCCGGTAAAACAGCTAAGAAGTAAGGGAGGGTATTAAATTATGAATGCAAAAGTATTAAAATTAAAAGTAGCAAACCGTTTAAAGCGTAAGTTACGTATTCGTGCAAAAATATCTGGTAGTGCTTCACTTCCTCGTGTTTCTGTATTTAAGTCAAATCGTTACTTAAGTGTACAAGCAATTAATGATGTTACTGCAACAACATTATGTGCTTTAAACACAAAGTCAACTGGTCATAAAGTAAACAAAGAAGGTGCTGCTGCACTTGGTGAAGCATTTGCTGCTACACTAAAAGCTGCTAACATCAATGAGATTGTTTTTGATCGTAATGGTTACCAGTACCACGGCGTTATCGCTGCGTTTGGTGACTCACTTCGTGCAAACGAAATAAAGTTTTAAGGAGACATGATGGAAATTAACAGAGATGATTTTGAAGAATCAATTGTAAATATTGGTCGTGTTACTAAAGTTGTAAAAGGTGGACGTCGTTTTCGTTTTACTGCACTTATAGTTGTTGGTAACAAAAATGGTACTATCGGTTACGGTGTTGGTAAAGCTAAAGAGGTTCCTGATGCTATTCGTAAAGCTGTTGATAACGCTTTTAAAAACTTAACAACTGTTAAGATTAAAGGTACTACAATCGCTCACGATATTGAGCATAAGTATAACGCTTCTCGTGTTTTACTTAAGCCAGCATCTGAAGGTACTGGTGTTATCGCTGGTGGAGCTGCTCGTCCAGTTCTTGAGCTTGCAGGAATTAAAGACATTCTTACAAAATCAATCGGTTCTAACAACCCTAACACTCTAGTGCGCGCAACTGTTGAAGCACTTGGCAGATTAAAAGGATAGATGATGGGTATTGAAAATTTAACACCTTCTGAAGGTTCTACTGCAAATCGTAAACGTGTTGGACGTGGACAAGGTTCTGGTACTGGAAAGACTTCAGCAAGAGGTCAAAAAGGTCAGAAATCTCGTTCAGGTTACAAGAGAAAAAGAAACTTTGAAGGTGGTCAACAACCACTTGCAAAGCGTATGCCTAAAATAGGATTTACTTCTAGATTAGTTAAGCCATATGTGATTAATGTTTCTAAAATAAAAGCTGTTACAGAACTTGCTGAAATTACTATGGAAACTCTCCGTAGTGTTCACAAAATCGGTGCAGGTGTTACTAAAGTTAAATTAGTTGGAGCTACTGCGAAAGATTTAGCTTCAAAAATTAAAGACGAAAACGTTACTACTACAGGTAACTAGTACAATGAATAAAAATCTAGTTAATAAGATACTTATTACTATCGGGTTTTTATTTGTCTATCGCCTACTGGCTTATGTGCCAGTTCCAGGTGTAGACACAGCAGTTATTGCTTCTTTCTTCGACTCACATCAAGCAGATGCTCTAGGACTTTTTAATATGTTCAGCGGAAACGCGGTAGAGAGACTCTCAATTATTTCACTTGGTATTATGCCTTACATTACAGCCTCAATTATTATGGAGCTTTTAGCTGCAACATTTCCTACTTTAGGTCAAATGAAAAAAGAGCGTGATGGTATGGTTAAATACATGCAAATAATTCGTTATGCAACAATTGTAATTACAATTATTCAAGCGATTGGTGTAAGTGTTGGACTCCAAAGCCTAACTGGACCTACTGGTAATAGTGCAATTTTAGCTGATCAAAATACATTTATACTTCTTTCTGCTGTCTCTATGTTAGCTGGAACTATGTTACTTATGTGGATTGGTGAGCAAATTACACAGAGTGGTATCGGTAACGGTATCTCTTTAATCATTTTTGCTGGTATTGTTTCAGCTATTCCATCTGCTATTGGTCAAACAATAACTATGGTAAATACTGGTGCAATGAGTTTTATTACAGTAATAGCGATACTCGCCCTTATTTTAGGAACAGTAGCTATTATTATTTATGTTGAACTTGGTGAACGTCGTGTTCCTGTTACATATGCTAAAAAGACTATGATGCAGAACCAAAATAAACGTGTAATGAACTATATTCCTATCAAGGTAAACTTGGCTGGTGTTATTCCAGTTATTTTTGCTTCTGCAATATTAATGTTCCCGATGACAGTAATGTCAACAAGTACAAACCCAACTGTACAAATGTTTGCTGATTATCTCAACCCAAATAGTTATTTCTTTAACTTTTTGACTTTTTCATTTGTAATATTCTTTGCATTCTTTTATGCATCTATTACATTTAATGCAAAAGATATTGCAGATAACCTAAAACGTCAAGGTGGATTTATTCCAGGTATTCGTACTGGTAATGCGACAAAAGAGTTTTTAAATGAAACAGCTAGTAGACTTACTGTTACTGGTGCACTTTATTTAGGACTTGTAGCTACATTACCATTTATGATTATTAAAGGGATGGGTGTTCCATTCTTCTTTGGTGGTACGGCAGTTTTAATTGTTGTTCAAGTTGCACTTGATACAATGAGAAAAGTTGAAGCTCAGGTTTATATGAGCAAATATGAAACATTAAGTGCGGTCGGTCTCTAAAAATGGCGATTTCGCTAAGAAAACCCCAAGAGATTGAAAAACTTCGTGCTGCCAACAAGATTGTTGGTGGTGCTCTTGATCTACTACGTACAAACACAAAAATTGGAGCATCTTTAAAAGACCTTGATGCTATGGCAGAGGATTATATCCGTTCTCATGGTGCCAAGCCTTCTTTTAAAGGTTTATACGGTTTTCCAAATGCTGTTTGTACTTCACTCAATGAAGTTATTATTCACGGTATTCCAACTGACTACAAACTCCAAGATGGAGATGTTATTGGTTTTGATATTGGAACTGAACTTGATGGTTGGTTCGGTGATGCAGCTATTAGCGTTGGTGTTGGTAGTATAACAAAAGAGGACGAAGCTTTAATTGCTTGTGCAAAAGATACACTCTATCATGCTATCGAACAGATAAGAGATGGAATGAGATTTAAAGAACTCTCCGGAATTCTTGAAAAATCAATATTGGATGCAGGGTATATACCTTTAAGAGATTTTTGTGGACATGGAATAGGTAGAAAACCTCATGAAGAACCTCAAATTCCTAACTTTTTAGATGGAAAAGCGAAAGCTGGACCAAAGATAAAAAATGGAATGGTATTTTGTTTGGAACCTATGATTTGTCAAAAAGAATCAAAACCAATTATTTTAGCAAATAAGTGGGATGTTGTTAGTGCCGATGGTTTACGCGGTTCACACTATGAGCATACTGTTGCAGTTATCAACGGTAAAGCTGAAATACTATCTCTTGCTTAAGAGAAAAAAGGACTTATAATGGCTAAAACAGACGTTATTGAAGTTGATGGCAAGATTATTGAAGCATTGCCAAACGCAACTTTTCGTGTAGAATTAGATAATGGACATATTATTTTATGTCACATTGCTGGAAAAATGAGAATGCATTACATTAAGATTCTTCCAGGTGATAAAGTGAAACTAGAGTTAACTCCATACTCACTTGATAAAGGTCGTATCACTTATAGATACAAATAGTTAAAAGAATTTCTGGCACTACACCCCAAGAGTACTTCCTCGGATTTACCTCAGGGCGAATGCCAACACCACTATCGCTAAAGCATAAGTGTGGCGCCTCTTTTAAAATACGGATGAGTTTCTAAACTCAGATATTTCCATTTCAACCATTTCATCAATCATAATTGTAAATAATTCTGAAAGCATATTTGGATTTATTCCAAGTTCTATAGCTTTATGACGCACACGCTGAAGTATAAAGTCTATTCTATCTTCTGCCTTAACTTCCTCTACAGAGTTTTTAAATCCAGCAGCTTGATGAATCAAATGACTACGCTCTGAAATCAACTCAACAATTTTAATATCAATTACATCTATTTCGCTTCTTACTTCGTCCAGTGAATCACATTTTTTCATAATCTTTTCCTTGAAATTTATAAATATTTATATGATAACAAAAAATATATAAAGGCTTTATAATAAGTACACTAAATAATATTGAGAACATATTTATCTTTGAATATCTTTATTTATATAAGCTAAATAACCAACACCAACAACTAGAATAGAAAACATTACAATCCATATGTAAAAATCACCACCACTCGCTGCTTGATTAAGCTCTTCTTGCATACTAAGTTGGTCTTATGATCTTTTTTGTAGCTTTTGGAATATGAGCAAATGGTATATTTTTTATACCTTTTTCATTTTCATCATTAAGTACCATAACGTCAACAGTCATTTTAAGTTGGTAAAAGTAAAGAGCTTTATATTTGACTGTTTCTATCATAAACTCTATATTTTTCGCTCTTAAGTCTTCATTGATTTTTTTCTTTATCATCTTTTAATCCTTTAGATATATACCAGTGTCTTTTACTTCTATTTTATTTGCATCTTGTAGTGAAGTAAGTGTTCTCTTAAATTCTTTTTTACTTAGGCTAAAGACATCTTTGATAAGGTCAGCATCACTTTTATAGTTATATGGCATGATTCCTTTATTCTCTTTGAGAAGTGCTAGAACTTTTTCATCACTGCCACCAGATTTTTTACTACCTGCTTTTCTGAGCGTAAGATCGATATTGCCATCTTTTCTTACAGATTTAACATAAGCAGTTCTTTCATCACCAAGTGTAATGGTTTCAAAGATTTCATTATGATAGATAAGTCCCTCATATTTATCATTAACAAGACACTTAAATCCTAGCGGTGTTTTTGCAATAACAAGTATTTTAGCTTCTTTATTTACTGCTAAACCTTTTACATCTCTATCGAAAAAATCACCTAGTTTTTCTGTTCCTACTAGACGGTGAGTTCTTTCATCATAAATGACTCTTATGAATCTCTTTTCACCAAGTTTAAATGGAGTCTTTTGAAACATATTTGGAACTAGTAAATCTTTGCTTAGTCCCCAATTCATAAACGCCCCAAAAGGAGCTACATCTATAACTTCAAAAAGAGCAAGTTCATCTAACATAGCGGTAGGTTTTAGTGTAGTAGCTACGAGTCTGTCTTCTGAGTCTGTGTAAATAAAGACATCGACAAGTGTTCCTTCTCTCATATCTTGTGTTAAGTATGGTCCAGGGAGTAAGACATCATTGCCATCTTGTGCCATAAGATAAGCACCAGGTGTCGTTAGTCTGTCAATAAGTAAAGTGTTTATGATTCCGAGCTCTAAAAAGTAGCTTTGTGTGTTTTGTGTCATTTGGTTTTTCCGTTTTATATTAATTTATATATAGTGTACTTACACATATATGAGTGATTATAGTTCTAAAATATCTCGAGTAATTGGAATGAGTTCCATCTTGATTGTTTTAATAAAACGATCAATATTTGTAGAATTTTCATAATTTGGTTCTTCATACTCTATCTCTATAACAACTGTTTTCTCTCCAAAATTAGAAGAAGCCTTTGTCGCTTTTTGGCTAAGAATGATTACGAGGTCATACTCAACATCCATCATTTCATTTAAGTTTTTTGAAGTAAACTTATCAGACCATGAACCGTCTTTAACGAGGGCTGTTTTTACATTAGGATTAATCTTTGTAGAGTTTATCACCCCAGCACTATAAGCTTCTACCCCAGGAAGATACTTGTTGAGAACTGCTTCTCCAAAGATAGATAATGCACTATTATCTGTACATAGAAGTAAAACTTTTTTATTCACTTGGTAGCCTTTATATATATGTGTAATTGTAACTAATAACTCTTTAAGTAAGTCAAGTTTTATTAATATCTTAAGAAAATATATATATAAAAGAACTCAGATGCAGAAAAGTGCATTTGGGTATTATTCGCAAATAAAAACTAAAGGAAATTAAATGTTTAAAATAATAGTAGATAGAGAGTGTGGTTGTTTCAAAAGAAGTGATATGAATAACAATGTAGAGTTCGACTCAAAAGACGATGCTTTAACGACAGCTTTAGAAATTGTAAGTACTATGAATGATTCTTTTTGTTCAAAACATAAGTTCATATTAGAAGAGGTTGCTGAAACTTTTATGATAAAAATGAGTTAATTGATTTAAATAGGAATATTGTTTACTTAGAGATAAAAAAGATTTAGGTTATCTTAGAGCTTCTTAATCTATAGTAGATAATCTTGCTCTAATGTATTACAATATGAACTGAGCATTGCTTGCTCAAAATCATTGTTTGTCGCATACTGATAACCAAAAGTTTTACCCCACATTTGATGTTCTTCCATACATAGATAAAAAAATACCTTCTCCTTACCTTGTTGCCATTCCTTGAAACTTTCATAAGCTGACTTAAACATTTCTACTTTTGTTTCATCTGGATATGATGTTTTTCCACTAGCATCAACATGTTGGATTTGTGTGATTTTACTTCTAAACTCTCGCTCTCGAAGTTGTTTAACAACAGGTTTAATAAAAGTGAGTGTTCCAAAGCTTACAAGAGCAACTTCACTAGGTAGAAATTCTTTGATTAATCTTTGATAAACACTCTGGTATTCTTCAATATAACCATTATACTCTACAATGGGGTGAAAGTGAAAACCTACTTTAACACCTTTGTCAGCTAGTTTTCTGGCAGCACCTATGCGTTTATCAAGTGAAGCAGTAAGGTGCTCTTCATTTTCTATGATAGTTTTTGTGTTCAAGCTCCAAGTACAGAGAATATTTTTAGGGACATCATTCTCTAAGAAGTGTTTGATATTGTCTGATTTTGTTTTAAACTCCAGTATAACATTAGGATTTTTAAATGCAAATTCAAAAAGAGCATCTAAAACACCTTCTCTGTTCCCAAACATTAAAGAGTCCGAAGCTTGACCAGTACCTATATGATATGTCTTGTTCTTGTCGAGTTCTAAGTTTAGAAGTTTGTCTTTAAAACTACTATCAAATGTAATCGTGTTCTGATTGTAAAAACTTTGAATAGAACAGTAAGAACAGTCAAAACCGCACGACTCTACAGCATCAAGAGTCATAAGGTTACAACAACGTGTTTTTTCACTTGCCACAGGGCAAAGACCAAGACCAAATCCTTTTTTATCAGCGACTTTAAATGTGAATTTTTGCTCTTGTGGGATATTTTTAAGTGTGAAGTTCTCATAAGAGTTGGGGCGATTACGTATCGCCTCATAAGCCTCTCTCAGTCTTGTGAAAACTACTTTTCTCTGTGTATGATCTGGAAAAATTTCTGTAATTCTTTTTTCATCCCACATGCCTAGGTCACGAGCTATATCTATAATCTGTTTAAGCTCTTGATGTGAAAATTTTAGTTCAAAAGATTTCTCTTTAATAAACTCTTGCTCTTCTTGAGGTAATTTTAAAAAAAATGTATTGTTTATTGCATTTTGGAATTTATTTATATATTCATTCATAATCGCAGTTTATACTCTTTTCTCTTGATTAGGTATAAAATATAATTTTAGTTGCTTTATTTATTCTAGTTTATAAACTCAATAATATCTTTAGAGTCTAAACGTAATTGTTGAGATTGCTCATTCACTCTATATCCAAATGGTAAAACCATTGCTACTTGGTATTTTGATGTGTCTAGACTAAGTATACTCTCTACTTGCGTTTTATCAAAGCCTTCGATAGGGCAAGAGTCTATGCCAATAAACGCAGCTGCAGTCATCATATTTCCTGCTGCAATGTATGCTTGCTTAGCTGTCCAAGCATATATATTTTCATTACTACTTAAAGTACTCTCAAGATGACTTGTGTAAAGCCCCATATAAAAATCAAGTGCTTCTTCTGGCATCTCGCGTCTAGCAAACCTTTTTCTAACTTCTCCTGACTCCACTTTTACACTGTCTATTCCGGCAAGTATCACAACTAAATGAGAACAGCTTGTGACTTGAACCTGATCCCAGCAAGCTGGTCTAAGTTTCGTTTTTAATTCTTCGTTAGTGATTACTAAAAACTTCCAAGCCTCCATTCCAAAAGATGATGGGGATTTTCGTCCAGATTCAAGGATAAACTTTATTTTTTCATCAGATATTCTTTTCGTCTCATCAAATACTTTACATGCATGTCTAAAGTCCATCGCGTTCATAAATTCATTTTGCATAAAATACTCCTAATTTTAAATAATATGTCACTCTGCAATAATAATGTATTATAGTTAATATTTCATATACAATTCCTATACTTTTAAGAAGAAGGATCTGATATGACATTAGGAAAATGCCCATATTGTGAAGATGGAGATATAGAAGTGAGAGATAAAGAAGTCTCTGGAAAAAAGATTAAACTGTATGCATGCTCAAATGCTCATTGGATGACTGAAGATGGAGAAGTATTTGAACTCACCGAAGAAGCAACATGTGATTTTAGAATTTGGCAAAACACATTGTCGAGATATGGCAAATGGTTACAATATAAAGATGTAAGAGCTCTACTAAACGATGAAAGTGTAGAAGTAGAGTTGCTCAGTAAAAAATATGGAAAAAAAGTTTATTACAATAAATATATAGTACTAAATCAAGAGTATGGAGTGAGTGTATTGTGGGATTAATAAAACTTTTAAAATAGTTTGGGTATAATTCCCATCCGCTTTGCTGTTTTAACAAAACAAAAAGAGTATTTCTATCTATATACACTCTATAAAGATAAAAGTATTGGCAAGCTAAAACAATCGCTTGCCTACAAGCAGCAAAGATAAACTAACTCATTAATTCTCACCGATAGGTGTAGCTTTAGTGACTGAATAGAATCTGGACTAGTTCAGATTCTATGAGAAAATATAGGAGCTTTCAATGAAAGTACGTGCTTCAGTTAAGAAGATGTGTGATGACTGTCAAGTTGTCAAGAGAAAAGGCATTGTAAGAGTAATCTGCAAAGTTAAAAAACATAAACAGAGACAAGGATAACCATGGCTCGTATATCTGGTGTTGATTTACCTAAAAAGAAAAGAATAGAATACGGTCTAACGTATGTCTATGGTATTGGTCTTCATGCTTCTCGTCTAATTTTAGATGCGACTGGCATAGACTATAACAAAAGAGTTTTCGAACTCAATGAAGCTGATGTAGCTGCAATTACTGCTGAAATCCGTGCCAACCATATGGTTGAAGGTGATTTACGTAAGAAAGTAGCTATGGATATTAAGGCTCTTATGGATTTAGGTTCATACAGAGGTCTCCGTCACCGTCGTGGTCTTCCATGTCGTGGACAAAAAACAAAGACAAATGCGCGTACTCGTAAGGGTAAACGTAAGACTGTCGGCGCAGCGTAAGGGATTATAGATGGCAAAAAGAAAAGCTGTTAGAAAAAAAGTAGTAAAAAAGAATATTGCACGTGGTATCTGCCACATTGCTGCATCATTTAATAATACTCTTGTAACTATTACAGATGAGATGGGTAACATGATTGCTTGGAGTTCTGCTGGTTCTTTAGGATTTAAAGGTTCTAAGAAATCGACTCCATTTGCTGCACAAGCTGCAACTGAAGATGCAATTGCAAAAGCGCAAGTACATGGTATAAAAGAACTTGGTATTAAAGTTCAAGGTCCTGGTTCTGGTCGTGAGACTGCAACTAAAGCTGTTGGTGCAATTGAGGGTATTCGTGTTACATTTATGAAAGACGTAACTCCATTACCACACAACGGTTGTCGCGCACCTAAGCGTCGTAGAGTTTAAGGAGATTACTGATGGCAAGATATAGAGGTCCAGTAGAAAAAATCGAAAGAAGATTCGGTGTAAGCCTTAACCTTAAAGGTGAGCGTCGTTTAGCAGGTAAATCTGCATTAGAAAAAAGACCTTATGGTCCTGGTCAACATGGTCAGCGTCGTAAGAAAGTTTCTGAGTATGGTTTACAACTTAATGAAAAGCAAAAAGCGAAATTCATGTATGGTGTTTCTGAAAAGCAATTCCGTGCTTTATTCGTTGAAGCAAAAAGAAGAGAAGGAAATACAGGTACAAACCTTATTACTTTAATTGAATCTAGACTTGATAACGTTGTTTATCGTATGGGTTTTGCTTCAACTCGTAGATTTGCTCGTCAACTTGTAACTCACGGTCACCTTTTAGTAGATGGCAAAAAACTTGATATTCCTTCTTACCGTGTTAAGCCTGGTCAGAAAATAGAAGTTCGTGAAGCAAGCAAAAAGAACAACCAAGTTGTTCGTGCTATTGAACTTACTAATCAAACTGGTTTAGCGCCATGGGTTGATATCGATGCTGAGAAAGTATTTGGTATTTTTACTCGTCTACCAGAACGTGATGAAGTTGTTATTCCTGTTGAAGAACGTTTAATCGTTGAGCTTTACTCTAAATAGTAATTAAAGGCGTATAAGAGATGAAAAAAATTAAAACTACTCCACTTGCTCCTCAGGAGTTTGAAGTTGAACAAATTAGTGAGAATGAAGCTAACATTATGGCATATCCTTTTGAAACAGGATATGGTGTTTCTCTAGCTCATCCTCTTCGCCGTTTTCTATTAAGTAGTTCTGTTGGTTATGCACCAATAGCTATTAAAATAGAAGGTGCTAAACATGAGTTTGACTCTGTTCGTGGTATGCTTGAAGATATTTCAGACTTTATCTTAAACCTTAAAGAGATTCGCTTTAAATTAAATGATGATGCAACTGAATCAGAAGTAAATTATAGTTTTGCAGGTCCTTGCACTATTACAGGAAAAGACCTTTCTAACGATGAAGTAGCTATTGTTACTCCAGATGCACCACTAGCTACTTTAAATGAAGATTCTACTCTTAACTTTAGCATTAAAATTGCTCAAGGTATAGGTTATGTTCCTAGTGAAGATACTTATGAAGAATTAGAAGATGGATACATTGCTTTAGATGCTTTTTTTACTCCGGTAAGAAGTGCAACTTATAAAATGGAAAATGTATTAGTTGAAGACAACCCTAACTTTGAAAGAGTTGTTATGAACATTAAAACTGATGGTCAGATTACTCCAGTAGATGCATTTAGAAACTCTTTAGAAGTTATGTATGCACAACTTGCTGTATTTAATTCTGAGATTAGTATTAAAGCTCCTGCAACAATTGAAAGAGTTGAAGAGTCACCAGATCTTAAAAAACTAACTACTAACATTGATAGTTTAGGTTTAAGTGCTCGTAGTTTCAACTGCCTTGACCGTTCAAGCATTAAACTAATAGGTGAAATTACACTTATGAGTACTAATGATTTGAAAAATGTTAAGAATCTTGGAAAAAAATCTTACGATGAAATCGTTGAGAAAGTTCAAGAGTTCGGTTTTGCTGTTGGTGCAGACCTAGCTGATGATGTAGTTACTGCATTAAAAAAGAAAATAGAAGCTTTACAAGCTTAATTGAGGATTAGATATGAGACACCGTCATGGATATCGTAAACTAGGTCGTACAAGTGCACACCGTGCTGCTTTACTAAAGAACCTTAGTATTTCGTTAATAGAACATGGAAAAATTGAAACTACTGTTATTAAAGCAAAAGAATTACGTTCATATGTAGAAAAACTTATTACAGTTGCTACTAAGAATGATTCTAATGCTCATAGAACAGTATTTGCTGCGCTTCAAAGTAAAGAAGCAACAAAAACTTTAGTAAATGAAATAGCTCCTAAGTATGTAGGCCGTAATGGTGGATATACTAGAATTATTAGAACTAGAATTCGTCGTGGTGATGCTACTACAATGGCATTTATCGAGTTAGTTTAGTTTTAACTGCTAAAATCTAAATGCAAGGCTTTGCCTCGCGTTTAACCCCTTTAAACTTCCACATACTAAAATACTTTAACAAACAGGATTTACAATGAGTAATTTCGCATTTGGAACATATAGAATTACAGATGAAAACCCCCAACATATTCAAGCACTTATTGAGGCCATTGACTCTGGTGTCACTCTGATAGATACATCATCAAACTATATGGATGGTGGTGCTGAGAGAGCTATTGCACTAGCTTTAAGAAACTTTGATGAAGATAAACGCGATAGCATAGAGATTGTCAGTAAGTTCGGATACATACAAGGTTCAAATTTAATAGCACACAAGGAAGAAGCATTTGAAGATGTTGTTATGTTTTCAGATGATTGTTATCACTCGATTTCTACATCTTTCATGAAAGACCAGCTTTTTAAATCTTTATCACGTTTAGAACAAACCAAGATTGATTGTTACCTTGTACATAATCCTGAATACTTTCTCCTAGATGCCCTTAAAAGAAAGAAAGATATAGACGAAGCTTTAGATACTATGTACGATAGAATATTTGATGTATTTGTCGGTTTAGAAGAACAAGTAAAGGCTGGAACAGTAGGATCTTATGGTATAAGTTCTAATAGTTTTGCAAAAGAAAATACAGATGTTGAATTTCTTCCATATGAAGACTTAATTACACTAGCGGACAAAGCGTCTGAATTTGTTGGTAATAATCAACACAGTTTTACAACTATTGAATTACCAATTAATTTACTAGAAACAGAGGGGCTAAAATGTGCTTTATGGGCAAAAGAAAATGGGCTTAGAGTTTTAACGAATCGTCCATTAAATGCTCAAAAAGAAGAGCTTATGTTTAGGCTTGCCGATTATGATGAAAGTCAAGAGTATTTTCATCATCTTAATGAGTTAATGGATGTTTGTGATAATGATGATTTAAAACCTTTATATAACCTATTGCAACAGCTAGATGAAAATAAACATAAGTTTGGTTGGCTGGGTGATTATGATAGCTTTTTGTACTCTCAAATCATTCCACATATTAAAACTAGTCTTGAAAACATAGAAGAAGCCAACCTTGACGGAATGCTTAAATATATAGATATGTTTTTAGGTGAGTATAGAAAAATGGTAGCTTATGAGTGTAGTAAATCTACTAGAATATCGCTAAAAGAAGAATTAGGTACAAGTGATATGCCTCTTGTGAAGATAGCTATAGACTTTTTATTACAAGAAGAAAGTATTGATTATATACTTGTGGGCATGAGAAGTCCATCTTATGTACAAGATATTCTCTCTTTAAAATATTAGCTAGTTTATTTCTTTATGACTTGTTAAGCGATATTGTCATACTTTATGATATTAAAAAAAATTTAAACAAATGAAATGAAATAAAAGGAAAAAAATGATACCATTTTCTGATGAAGAGTTAGTAGAACCAGTTAAATTAGTAATAGATAAAGTACGTCCATCATTAGCACTCGATGGTGGAGATATTGACTTTGTAACTGTAAAAAACGGATGTGTATATGTACAACTAAAAGGTGCATGTGTAGGTTGTGGAAGTAGTGGAACAACTCTAAAGTATGGTGTTGAACGCCAACTAAGAATGGATATACATCCAGAGTTGTCAGTTATAAATGTACCTGCAGGTATGGAAAATGATATAGACAACCTTTAAGATAAATAGCAAACTCTCACTTTAGCGAGTTTAGTATCGGCATTTAGTGCCCCAAAAGATAAGAATGAATATTATAAATAAGTATAAAACATTAACACAAGCAAAAGATAGTTTCTCTAAAGCTGAATATAGAATAGCATTAGAAAAATTTGCCATCGTACTACAAAATTATCCAAATTCAAAAGAAGCATATAACTGCGTGATACTTTCTGAAATGGCTATGAGTGGAGAAGGTGGGGCTGAAGCACTTTTTGATTATTATGAGATACTTAAAGAAGAGGATAAAGAGTCTGCCGATAAGATTATGGGAGATATTTTAGAAAATATGAACGGCTCACTTGAAAAATTAAGTGAAGCATTTAGCTCACCTCTTAGAGAAAAGTTGGAGTATGAAGATGGAATTCTTTATAGTGATTTTAAAAAGATTCTTAGTGAAGGTGGAGAATTTAAAGAGACATTTGAAAATATTATGTTTTCAACACCTGTTATTATTACACAAAAAGATGACTTTATAGATTTCTTAGATAAATTAATAGAACATGATTTTGCAGAGATGGCACTCACATATTTAGAAAATGCTTTAAGTATTTATCCAAGTGATAAACTACTGAGTAAACTTTTTGAAAAACTTGTTAAAGGTTAAATTATTGAAGATTGAATTACCAAACCAGCCCTATAAATACGTAACTGAGAACTCTCAAGAATGTGACAGTGAGACAGCTTTTGTTATAACTACACAAAATGAAAAATACCTCCAAAATGCTGAAAACAATAATGCCCATTCTATTATTAAAATAGAAGAAATTGCAAAACTTTTTGGTATAGACAAAATAAAAATTATTGGAATTACAGGTACAAATGGTAAAACTACTACAGCAAGTGCTATTTATTCTTTTCTTTTAGATTTGGGTTATAAGGTGGCGATGCAAGGAACACGTGGTCTTTTTATGAATGATAAAGTTTTAGAAGGTAAAACGCTGACTACTCCTTCAGTTTTAAACACTTATAAGCATATCTATCAGGCTGTTGACGCTGGTTGTGAGTTTTTTATTATGGAAGTAAGCTCTCATGCCATTGTACAAAAAAGAGTTGAAGGCTTGAATTTTGAGTTAAAGATACTTACAAATATAACTCAGGATCATCTAGATTATCATAAAACCATTGAAGAATATACAGCTGTTAAAAATTCTTTTTTTAAGGATGATGGTAAAAAGCTTATAAATAAAGATGAACCAAAGGCTGACTTTAACTTTAAAAATGCTTACACATATGGAATAGAAAATCCTGCAACATATAGACTTATGGCTTATTCATTAAATAACGCAAGTAGTGGAATTATTCAACATTTTCAAGATATAGTACCTTTTACTGCAGCTCTTCATGGATTTTTTAATCTTTATAACCTTATGGCTGCTGTTGGAGCAGTTCATCTACTAACAGGGCTAAAACTCGAAGAGGTAGCAGCTACTATGGATAACTTCGCGGGAGTAAGTGGACGTATGGAGCAGGTATGTCAAGTGCCAAATGTAATTGTAGATTTTGCTCACACACCTGATGGTATGCAGCAGGTTCTTAATGCACTTAAAGAGAAAGAACTATTAGTAGTATTTGGAGCGGGTGGCGATAGAGATGTAAGTAAACGTCCAATGATGGGCAGAGTTGCAGCTTCTTTAGCTAAAAGAGTCTATATAACTAGTGATAACCCACGTAACGAAGATCCAGACGCAATAGTCAATGATATCCTTAGTGGTATAGAAGACCAAACAAATGTAATGGTAGAGTTAAATAGAAGAAAAGCAATTGAGATGGCTCTCGATGAGCAAGGTGATGAAGAGGTTGTTGTTATACTAGGAAAAGGTGATGAGTCACACCAAATCATCTATGGAGAGAGATTTCCATTTGATGATAGAGAAGTTGTGAGAGAGCTTTTAAATATTTAATAGCTCTCTTAAGGTGCTGTATAAATTATCTCTTCAGTTTGATTATAGTCGTTATCATAGATAAACATACTTGCAGTTATCTTTGTGTCTCCACTAAGTAGTGTTATCAGAGTATCGTTTCCTTCTATGGATATGGTAGCACTATTGTTTAAATCCCATAAAATATTTCTAAGGATGACTCTACTTGTATTATCTTCAAATATTCCTGTTGCTAGTAAAGGTTGATCACCACTTGCTGGGGTACCTCCATCAGAAACCGTGATATTAAAATCTTTCATTGGAATAAGAGCTATATTTACTGGTCCATCCGTTAATGTTTCATAAGCAATAGAGATATTTGAATCACCTCCATTATAAAAACCAACACTTACTACACCTGATGTTGAAACAGTAAGTTTATCAGTTGAGCTTTTCCACTCAACATACTCTGTTACATCATCTGTTGAATTATCATCATAAGTAACTGTAGCACTTAGTTGAATTGACGCATCCGTAGAATAAATACTTTGGTTTGCTTCATTTATCTTGATGCCTACTACATCTTTAAGTGGAGCAGAAGTGCCTTGACCACAGGCTGTGAGCATAAGTGCAAGAGTAGTTAATAGTGTAGTTATTATTTGTTTCATATTTTCTCCTAAAACCTTACATTTAAACCGGTATAAAACATGTTTATATCCGATTTATAAGAAGTTTGTTCTACTATAGTGTCTATCTGTTCATAAGAGGCAGCCTTATATAAGTAGCCCACCTCAAAATCAAAGTGCTCAGAGAGTGGAATGTATGCACCTAGCCCTACATTAAAGGTTCCATAAGATAAACCAGACTGAAGCTTCCTCTCGATTTTTAAAATTCCTGTTCCAAAGCCTATTTTTACAAAGGGATTAAGGTGTTTTGTTAATTCAAATGCTTTGATAAGTTCTAGATTGAAAGCATACTTATTAGCATCCTCTGCTGAAAATATCTTTGAGTTATTCTTTAGAAATTCTAGGGAACACTCTATGGCATAAGCTTCACGTTTGCCATATCCGAGTTTTATACTTGCAAGTTGGTTGGAACTTTCTGCTAGGGTATTAGTGAAAGATTCATTGTAGAAGCCATAGTTTGCCCCAGTATAAATCTTAGCATCACTATACAAAGAAGAAGCAAGAACCATAAAAAATAGTAAAGTTTTCAAGAGAGCATATCCTATGTTATAATTTAGTGAATTATATCTAAAAACTTACTACTTAACTTAAATAAAATAACTTATTTTCCTCCATGAGTTTATATGGATAAATTTTTAGATATAATTTCATAAATATTTCAAAGGACTATTATTATGGGAATCCCTCAACCAGCATTTTATATATTTAAGTGTGAGCAGTCAGCTCCTCCAGGTATGCCAAAACCATCTTGTGTAACAGAAGATACTAAAGGTCTCTTTCAGTACACAGCAATGAAACTTATGAAAGAAGGGATTATGATGACTGCACCAATCATCAAAACTTCATGTATGAATAGATGTTCAGCAGGTCCAATAATGCTAGTAGAGCCAGGTCATACTATGTATGTTGGTCTTACAGAAGAGAAAATAGACAGAATTATCGCTGAGCATATTGTTGGTGGAAATGTTGTCCAAGAGTATGTAATTAGTGACGAAATGTGGGATGCTCCAATATCTCCTGCTGACGCAAAAAAACAAATGGGAATGTAAGGAAAGAGCTATGTTAATTGATATGTTGTACAGCAAAATTCATCGTGCTACTGTTACTGATGCTAACTTAAACTATGTTGGTTCTATTACTATAGATGAGGAGCTTTTAGAAGCTTCTAAGATGCGAGTTGGACAGAAAGTAGAGATATTAAATATCAACAATGGTGAGCGTTTTTCTACTTATATTATTTTAGGTGAACGCGGTTCTCGCGATATCTGCCTAAATGGTGCGGCTGCTAGAAAAGTTCATAAAGGCGACAAAGTAATTATTGTTGCTTATGCAACTTATGATGAAAAAGAACTTGAAAATTATGAACCAAAAGTTGTTATTCTCGATGATAACAACGATATAGAAACAATAGCGGAACATATCTAAACAATGTTTGATATGGAAAATATGAGTAAAATGCTTGAGGGAATGCAGGGAAATGCAGATAAACTCAAGAGTGAACTAGAACAAAAGACTTACAGTGTTAAAACTGGTGGTGGCCTAGTTGAGCTAAGTGTTAATGGAAGTGGTGAAGTTATCGATTTACTTATTGATGATGAACTACTTTCTGACAAAAGTTCACTAGAAATTTTACTCATAGGTGCTATAAATGATGCAAATAAAATGGTTCAAACCAACCAACAACAGAGTGCCATGGGAATGCTAAATTCCATGGGTAATCCCTTTAGTGGGACTAAATAGGTGCTTCGCCTATTTATAGCACTAAACCTTCTTTTATTTAACCTTTATTCCTGTCAAGGTGGTTATGATTCCTGCATAGAAAAAATAAATGACTCTAAAACAATTCAAAATAATTCTTTACATATTCCTATAAAAAACACAGAACTACTTATATGGTCCAAAACTACTCCAAATGCTAAAATATTAAAATATGACCCTTTTCTTTCCCTCTACCTTATTGAAGATACAAATAAGTTCCCTTACCCTTTTGCTATAAATATGCGATTACAACTCGGTTTAGCAATGGTTAATACAACTGATGCAAGAGAGAGCAAGGTTTTAAAGAATCAAGTTGGTCTTAATTCCTTTGCTACTTTTAGTCAAAAAACTACAACACCTGCATTAATTACAAGTAGTTGTTGTTCTCTAGAAGCTATTGTGACTCCAGAAGGAATTATTCAAAAAGAGTATTTAAAAAGATTTGTATCCTCAAGTAAAGTTGCATATTCAGATATTGGAATAAGAGTTAAAAATGAAGGTGGTTATGTTTTAGTTTCTGAGAGTGATCCATATATGAAAAATAACCTATTTAAAAAAGATGATTGTATTCTTACATTTGATGGTGTAAAAATAAAAGCTGCCTCTGTCTTAATGAGAAAAGTGCTTTTTTCAAAAATAGGTTCAAAGCATAAAGTACAAGTGAAGCGTGATGGAAAAGTTCTTAACTTACTTGTAGAAACATCTAAGCGATATGGTGGTGGTTATGTTAGCGATACTTTTTTAGAGCAAAAGGGTGTCTATTTTGATAAGCAACTTCATATTACAAAACTTTCTCAGAATTTTTTAGGCTATGGACTATTAGTTGGAGATAGACTTATTCAGGTAAATGGAGCTGAAGTAAAAACACAAAAAGAACTCCGTAAGCACATAGAAGGCTTTAAAGACTTTTCATCACTTCTTTTTGAGAGAAGAAACTTTCAATTTTTTGTAAATATTAAGTAGAAAAAGTATAATATTGCATATGCAAAACTTTGAGAAATTTTTAACAGATAACCTACCAACTTCAAAGAGTATTCACCCTCATTATGAGAATGCTTTACAAAACATGCTTATTGCCGGTGGCAAGCGTTTTCGTCCTGCACTTTTACTGGGTGTTGTAAATGCATATAACCCACTTTTACTTGAGGGTGCTCGTCATGCTGCGTTTGCTATAGAACTTCTTCATACATACTCGCTTATTCATGATGATTTACCAGCTATGGATGACTCACCACTTCGTCGTGGTAATCCTACACTGCATGTAACTTTTGATGAAGTGACAGCGATTCTTGTTGGTGATGCTTTAAATACTTACTCTTTTGAAGTTTTATCAAATGCACCTTTTTCAAATGAAACACGTGTAAAACTCATCAGAGAGTTAGCAAGTAATGGTGGACTTAATGGTATGGTTTTAGGTCAAGCAATAGACTGTCACTTTGAGAACAAACCTCTTAAAGTTGAAGATATAAAAATACTCCATACAAACAAAACAGCAAAGCTTATTGCAGCTTCACTAAAAATGGGTGCGATTATAGTTGGTAAAGAAGATTTAGCTGATAGCTTATATGAGTTTGGTATTAAACTTGGACTTCTTTTCCAAATCCAAGATGACATACTCGATGTAACGCAGAGCAGTGAAGAAGCAGGTAAACTTACAAACAACGATGAAGATAAAAATAGTTTTGTAACTATTCTAGGGCTTGATGAGTCGATGAAACAAGCAAATGAACTAGCAGACGAATTAAGTAATGTAATGCTTAGCTTTGAGGAGAACCTACAGAGTGAGCTGTCTTCGTTACTAACTAAATATATTAATAGACATAAATAAGGAAAAAAAATGAGTAATGTAATGCGTCAAAAGATGGCAGATTCGATTAGATTTTTAGCAGCAGATATGGTGGAACGTGCTTCTTCAGGACATCCTGGTGCACCTATGGGTCTTGCAGATATAGCAACAGTTTTAAGCGAGCACTTAAATCATAACCCTAAAAATCCTTCATGGTTAAATCGTGACAGATTAGTTTTTTCTGGTGGTCATGCAACAGGTCTCATCTACTCACTTTATTATTTATGGGGATACGGTCTTGAGTTAGAAGACTTAAAGAATTTCCGTCAACTAGATTCTAAAACACCAGGACATCCAGAGTTTGGACATACTGCGGGTATTGAGATTACAACTGGTCCATTAGGTCAAGGTGTAGCAAACGCAGTTGGTTTTTCAATGGCATCAAAATTTGTAGGTGCTCAAGTTAATTCTGACACTGCTGAGTTAATTGACCATAACGTTTACTGTTTATGTGGTGATGGCGATTTAGAAGAGGGACTCTCTTATGAAGCTTGCTCTATCGCTGGACACAACAAACTTGATAACCTTGTTGTTATTTATGATTCAAATCGTATAACAATTGAGGGTTCTACTGACTTAAGTATAAGTGAAAATATCCGTATGCGTTTTGAGTCTCAAGCGTGGGATGTTCTAGAAATAGATGGACATAATTTTGATGAGATTGACACAGCACTTACAACTGCTAAAGCGAACAAGAGACCAACTCTTATCATAGCAAATACTATTATTGCTAAGGGTGCTGGAGAGTTAGAAGGTTCACACCATGCTCATGGTGCTCCTTTAGGTGGCGCGGTAATTGCAAAAGCAAAAACTGATGCTGGATTTGACCCTCTTAAAACTTTTCATGTTGACGCAGATGTTATGGCTAGATTTAGATGTGCAATCGAAGAGGGTGATTTACTAGAACGTGAATGGATTCACTCTCAAAAAACTCTTCCACTTATGGAGCAAAATGAAGCACTTACAGGTTTAGAAAATCCTGATTTTTCTCGTATAAATTATCCTATTTTTGAGAAAGCTGAAGCGACTCGTTCAACTAATGGTAAGATTATGAATGCTATAGCTCGTGGTCTTCCAAGTTTTGTAGGTGGTTCAGCAGACCTAAGCCCATCAAACAAAACAAACCTAAACGATATGGGTGTTTTCCCTAAGGGGCGAAATATATACTTTGGTATTCGTGAACATGCAATGGCATCTATCGTCAACGCGATGGCTTTATATGGTCCACTACTTCCTTTCTCTGCTACATTTTTTGTATTTTCAGATTACTTAAAACCAGCAGCTCGTATTGCGGCACTTACTGGAATCCAAAACTTTTATATTTGGACTCATGATAGTATTGGTGTTGGTGAAGATGGTCCAACGCATCAGCCTATAGAACACCTTTCACAGTTTAGAGCATTACCAAACTTTTATGTATGGCGCCCAGCAGATGGTGCAGAGAATGTAGAAGCTTGGAAAACAGCACTTACTATGAAAAAATCTCCATCAGCATTTGTATGTTCACGTCAAAACCTTTCAGTTCTTCCAAGTGCTGTTACAGGTACGGCATCTCGTGGTGGTTACTTAGTCGCGCAGAGTGATAATGCAACTATAACTATAATGGCTTCAGGTTCTGAAGTAGAACTTGCTCTTAAAGTAAGAGATACAATGGCCGAGCAAAATGTTTCTGTAAATGTTGTTTCAGTTCCATGTTATGATCTTTTCATTGAACAAGATTCTACTTATATGGATTCTATCATCGTCAAGGGTACAAAAACTGTAGCTATTGAAGCTGCTCGTGGTTTAGAGTGGTATAGACTTGCAGACACTGTTATTGCTATGGATACTTTTGGTGCATCAGCTCCAGCAAGCCAACTTTTTCTTAAGTTTGGTTTCTCAGTAGAATCTGTAATAGAAAAAATAAAATAATTACTTACTTTTTTTCTTTTCTTCTTTCGTTGTTTTTTTAGATGCATTTGCATCTAAAAAAGTTGAAAATCCCATTTCTCTTTTATTAAAACTATTTTTCTGTTCGTACTTATAAGAATCTGCTCCACCATGCATATCTATACTGCCTCTTTCATAATCCCCAAAACATACGAGACTAAAGACAAAAGAGAGCAAAACTACTTTCATCTCTCTTCCTCATAAGCTGCCTGTGTTTGTATTCTACTATCTACATATCCACGGCCAATTGTAAAGTGGTAAAGTGTTTGAAAGTTGTTATCTTTGAGTCCAAGCATACCATGAACAATGTCATCTAAGAAACAACCGATTCCAGTTCCACTCAGACCCATAGATGTAGCATCAAGATAAAGCTGTTGGCCTACTGCTCCACACTCCCAGTAAAGCTCCTTATATCTATGTGCACCATATTTATTTATTTGCTCTGAGAAGTTACATAGCATTCCAAGAGAGAAAGCTCCATCACTTGCTATTTCTTGTGAACAGCTTATAGTTTTGCTTGCAAGTTGTAGATCTTTTTTCTCAAGTAAATAGAGATTCTCAAACTCTGTTTCTTCCCAAGCAAATACAGAGAACATTTGATCTTGCAAGGCTTTTAAATCTTTTGGATTTCTCACTAAGATGTAAAGACCTGCGTCATACTCTTCAACACGGTGAACAAAAAGAACTAAATGTGCTGCGTTTTCTTTTGAATCTAGCGAACCTGCTACACCTGAAAGGAGCGTATGAAACTCATCTTTTGTTATAAGAGATCGAACAGGATCCATTACATGGATACTTCTACGTCTAAGGATTACCGCTTTAGATTCTAGAGTCGTTTTCATGCTAGGTATGTTCCTAGTTGTAGTTTCTTGCACTATGGGCTCTGTTGCCGTTGCTTCTTCAATAGTAGGAATTATTTCCCACTCTTGCATACTTGGACTTAGTTTGTTAGCAATAGAATTATAAACTAGAGGAATGTTTTCAGTTAAAGAGTCAATTTTTAATGAAGAACTTACTTCCTCGGGAGAAACTACAAAAAGCATATCGCCTCTTTCTCTTTCAGAAAATCTTTGTGATTGAGCTAAGCCAAAAAGAGTTTCTATATCTGAATCGCCTATAGTATCAAGACGAGTAAGTTTCCAGCCTAACATTTTTGCAGATACATTAATTGATTGCCAAGCATGACCAGCATCGAGGTTTACATATCTAAATGCTCTCTCTCCATACTTCCAAACTTCCCTCCAAGAGATTCCTGAAAGACCAATAACAAAACTTCCAGTTGGTAAAGTGTCCCAAAAGCTTGTTTCTATATCAGCTAAAGACTCAAGTGCATGTTTTTTAGCACTATAGTGATAGATAGAAGTCTTGTCACCTTGTTCCTCTAGTACTGGAGGTAAAACTAAATAAGTCTCAGTTGGATGAAGGTTTCCACTTGATGCATTACATCTTACTGCCCAAGAGCTATCTCCAGAGACTTTCCATGCAGCTATTCCCATTGAGTATTGTAAAAGTTGAGATATTGACTCTTTCATAAGTGGAGCAGATGGTAAGTCAGTATCAAGTAAATGATAAGGTGGCGTTGAATTGTCGAATGCTAAAGGCAGAGAAATTTTCTCTGCTCCTTGGTACTCTCTAAAAGGATTAGGTTGTGTTGACCAGTCCATATATCCAAGTGAACGAGCATATCTTTGTTGTGCGTGTTTTGTAGTTTCATGGTAGTGAAATACTGTTTGTAGGTTTTTATTCATACTTGAAGTTTAGTGTATTTTTCTTAATCAAAACTCTAAAAATTTGTTAAAAAAATAATTCTAGCATTCTTTAATATCTCTTTTGATAAAACCTCAGTATGAAATTTTCAAACCTAAAACTTACCTCTCCCTATTTAGAACATGATCCAGTCTTTTACACTAGAGTTGACCCAACACCACTAGATAAACCTTTTGTTATTTCTACTTCACAAAGTGCTGCAAAACTTTTAGGGGTTGATGAAGATTTAAATCTTGATGAAAAACTTTTAGATATTGTTAATGGCTCACAAAAGCTAGAAGGAAGCGAAACTTTTGCTATGTGTTATTCTGGACATCAGTTTGGTCACTTTGCAGGACGTTTAGGTGATGGACGAGCTATAAATCTTGGTAAAATAAATGGACAAAATTTACAATTAAAAGGTGCAGGTCTGACACAGTACTCTCGTCAAGGAGACGGTCGTGCAGTTTTACGTTCATCAATACGTGAGTACTTGATGAGTGAGGCCATGCATGGTTTAGGCATAGAGACTTCTCGTGCTTTGGCTCTTATAGGGAGTGACACAGATGTAGCGAGAGAGAGATGGGAAAAAGGTGCAATAGTACTGCGTTTATCTCCTACTTGGGTGCGTTTTGGGACTTTTGAGTATTTTAACTCCACTGGTGAGCATGCCAAGCTACAAAAATTAGCTGATTATGTCATAGAAGAGTCTTTTCCTCACTTAAAAAACGAAGAGAGCATGTACCTAAAGATGTATGCAGAAATAGTAAACAATACCGCAAAAACTATAGCTAAATGGCAAAGTGTAGGTTTTAACCATGGTGTTATGAATACTGATAATATGAGCATTGATGGACGAACTATAGATTATGGGCCATTTGCATTTTTAGATGATTATGAAAAAGACTATATTTGTAATCATACAGATCGAGATGGTATGTACCGCTTTTCTAGTCAACCAGCAATAGCTCACTGGAATTTAGATCGGCTTGCAGTTGCACTTTCTCCTATAGTCAACTACGAAGTTGCTGAAGATATTTTAGATGATGTTTTTAGACCGGCTTATGAAAGAGAGTATAACAAGATAATGAATGCAAAGATGGGTCTCTATGCTGAAGAAGAGAGTGATAAAGAGTTGTCTTACCAGCTTCTACGATCCCTCGAGAGAGCTACTATAGACTACACACTTTTTTTTAGAAAACTATCGCGTTATGATGGAAATAAATCGGATATTTTAGACATCTGTGTTAGCCGAGACTCAATGGAAAAGTGGTTAGATAAATACTCAGTGCGTTTAGAAAAAGAGACACAAGAGGCTAGTAAACGCCATGAAAAGATGTTAGCGGTTAATCCAAAGTACATACTTAAAAACCATATACTTCAAGAATCAATTGTTTTAGCGGATAAAGGGGATTACTCAATGGTTCAAGACCTACTTAAAGTTTCCCTCTCACCTTGCGAGGAACACCCAAACTTAGACCACCTTAGTAAGTCAGCACCGATGGAATCAAAAAACATTAAACTAAGCTGTTCATCGTAGGAGAGGCTTAGCCCCCTATGTCAGGATAGTTGTCATTCGAATTAATACAGACACTCTATTGCACCTGCAACCAGACTTGCCCTATACAAGAATGATTTTTTTCTTTATATAAATCGTGGAGATGGTTTTCGAGATGCTTCAGTAGCCTCTTTAAGCGAGTTTGACAAAATAAAATGAAAAAAGTAATTTTATAACTTTTGATCTTGAAACTAATATAGAGGGAAATGAAGGATTTATTTTAGCAGATGGAATAATGACTTTGAAAGGTCCGACTTTTAAATTTTTGATTGTTAACAATATAAATATGTGTAATCAAGTGCTAAGTAAAAAGGGTATAAAAGCATTTTTAATGTCGGCCACACAAATGGAATATGATGCGAAGTGGAGATAGAATAAGATAAGAGAGCCTCTACCTAGAGACTTTCGCTTTTAAATCATCTTCTTCTATTTCTGCAGTTACATACTTGATAACTACAAGATTTTCTGTTTCATTGATATACCACTCTGCGATATGTTCATGCTCAAGAGCATTTAGTTTATCGAAATCAACACTATCATTATCGATGTATAGGTGAGAGTGCCTTACTGGATTTTGAAGTTTTAACACTGTCCATATAAGCCATAAAACGATTACAACTGAAACACTAGCAGTTAGCATTTCTCTGTCACTAAAGTCCAGATAAATACCAGCAAATGTACCACCTAGGAAAGTTGCGAAGTATGCTGAAGAGTTTGAAATTCCAAGTGCTGCACCTTTTTGGTGCACACGAGCGAACTTACTAATCATTGACTGAACAAGTGGTTCCATCATGTTAAAACCAATGAAAAACAATACAACCCCAATTACAAATATTTTACTTGAAGTTGTGTATCCCATTATTAAAAATGATGCTAAAAATAAAACTATAGAGATAAGAAATATCTGCTTAGGGATATTTTTCTTTTCACCAAAAACAGCTGCGGGACCCATAGCTATAAGACCTGCTATCATAGCTGGAAGGTAAGCCATCCATAATTCTGATTTTTCCCAGTTAAAACCATATTGCTCTTTTGTTAATATAATTGGAATAAGTACAAACGCCATAGTCATAAGACCTTTTTGTAAAGTATTAATGATTATCATATTTAAAAGATTATTGTCTTTTAGAATATCTAGTGTTCTTGAATCGTTGTGATATGTATGCTTAATCTTTGGAGGAGTAGGAACTTTTGTAAAAAGAATAACTATAGATAAAATAGCTAATCCTGTTGTAATGAAAAAGATAACATTTATGCCATAGCTTGAAGCTATAACAGGACCTAAACCCATAGCTAGAGCAAAACTCATAGCGATGAAGCCACCCATGATTGCCATTGCTTTACCACGTTTTTCTTCTTCAACCAGGTCTGAAACCATTGCTGTAGCAACAGAACCTATAGCTCCTGCACCTTGAAGGAAACGACCAGCCATAAGCATGTAAATATCAGTAGAATAAGCACACATGAGTGAACCTATGATAAAAATGATAAGACCAAATAAAATAGTAGGTTTTCGTCCTATTTTATCACTCATAGTTCCAAATGGGAGTTGAAAAATAGCTTGAGTAAGTGCATAGCCACCAACAATAATACCTACAAGAAATGGTGTAGCACCAGGAAGGTCAAGGGCATAAACAGAAAGAACCGGTAAAACTAAAAATAGTCCTAAAAATCTCAGGAAAATAATAGAGGATAGGGGAAGTACTTTTTTAAACATCTAAAGAGCCTTTATAGTATAATTATGGGATTATAACGAAACATTATTACAATATACTATAAGGACAAACAATTGAAATTAGTTTTAGCTACATCTAATAAAGGAAAATTACGTGAGATTAAGGCCCTTTGTACAGAACATGAGGTTATATCTTACTCAGAACTTATAGAAGAGTTTGAAATCGTAGAAGATGCACATACATTTAAAGATAATGCACTTCTTAAAGCTAGGGCTGTTTTTAATGCCATAGGTAATAAAAACATGGTCGTTATTGCTGATGACAGTGGTATCAGCATAGATGTTTTAGATGGTGCACCTGGTATATACAGTGCTAGGCATGCGGGTGAAGATGCATGTGACAAAGATAATCTCTATAAACTTATAGAAGATATAAAAGCAAAGGGTGCAACAGAGTCAGGTGCACATTACACGGCTGCGATAGCCATAGTGACAAAAGATGTTGAAAAAACTGTTCACGGTTGGATGTATGGAACGGCAATCTGTGAAACAAGAGGCGAGGGTGGTTTTGGATACGACCCGATGTTTATACCTCTTGGGTATGAAAAAACATTAGGTGAATTAGACGATGAGATTAAAAAAACATTGTCTCATCGTTCTAAAGCATTAGGGCTAGCACTAAAAATTATAAATACTCTATAATACCTTAACACTCAACTTATAAATTTTTTTTTCTAAGTTGAGTAAAAAAATATGCAAGTGGGCGTTATATCGGATCATTGTCTGCACGATATCTCCTTTAACATTTAAGATTATTAAAATAAAAGCAATAATTATTCCAAATATTAATTAAAGAGTAAAAGTAGAGTAATCCCAAATATAATTCTATAGATGCCAAACGCGAGAAAAGTAAAGTTATCTAAAAATTTTAAGAAGAGTTTTATCGTTATAAATGCAACAATAAATGATACTATAAACCCTATCCCTAATGTTAGTAAATTCTCAGATGTAAACTCATGATAATGCTTTAAAACATCATAAGCCGTCACAGCTGACATGACAGGAAGAGCAAGTAAAAAGCTAAACTCAGCACTTGCTTTTCTACTCATACCAACAAGCAGGGCCCCTATAATAGTAGAGCCTGCCCGACTTGTTCCGGGTATAAGTGCTAAAACTTGTGCTAAACCGATAAAACTTGCCTGTTTAAAAGTAACTTGTTCTACATCATGAACAAGTACTTTTTCTTCTTTGATGAAAAACTTTTCAACAATTAAAAAAACAATACCTCCAACAATGAACATAATAGCAACAATGTTAATACTAAAGAGTTCTTTAATTTGATGAGAAAAAACAAAGCCTACTGCTCCGATTGGGATAAAGGCAAGAAAAACTTTATACCAAAGACTTATGTGTTTTGGAGTAAATTTATCTTTATAGTTAAACATGACAGCTAAGATAGCGGAGAACTGTATAATGACCTCATAGGCTTTTGTAACATTAGTCTGTTCTATACCTAAAAAATGACTTGCGACAATGAGATGACCAGTGGAAGAAATAGGGAGAAATTCAGTAAATCCTTCGATGATTCCTAAACTCAGAGAGTCGAAAATATCCATTAAAATCCTTATTAAGATATATGACAGTATTATAGCATAAGAAATAATAGAAGGTTTAAAATCACTAGAATGAAGTAAAATAAAGCACTCTTCTAAAGTTTAAACTTATTTCGATATAATACGTGGTTTTATTTTATCTTAGTAGGAATTTTTATATGTTACTTTTTACACCCGGACCAACTCCTGTTTCACAAAATGTTCGTAATGCCATGAGCGATGAGACTATGCATCATCGTACTCCTGAGTTTGAAGCGATATTTGAAAAAACTCGTAAACACCTTTTTAATCTTTTTAAAACAGATGAAGTAGTTGTGATAGCTTCATCAGGCACGGGTGCAATGGAGTCTGCGGTAATAAATCTTTGTAAAAACACACTTCTAAGTGTTAACTCTGGAAAGTTTGGTGAGCGTTTTGGCAAAATTGCTACTGCTCACGGACTTAAAAATGTAGAGATAAAAAATGAATGGAACACTCCTGTATCTGTAGAAGCCATAGTGAATGCACTCAAAGAAAATACAAATATAGATGCGATAGCTATTCAAATCAGCGAATCAGCTGGTGGACTTCGACATCCAGTAGAAGAAATAGCAAAAGCTGTAAAGGCTATAAACCCTAAGATTATGATTATTGCTGATGGTATTACTGCTGTCGGTGTTGAAGCTATTGATGTTACAAACATCGATGTTCTTATTGCAGGAAGTCAAAAAGCGCTTATGCTCCCTCCTGGTTTATCAATTCTGGGTTTATCAAATGCGGCGATTGAAACGATAGGAAGTGGTAAAGGTTACTACCTGAACTTATCTACAGAGATTAAGAAACAACGTCAGAATACAACGGCTTGGACTGCAGCAACAACTTTAACAATAGGACTTTTAGAAGTTCTTAAAAGTATAGAGGCTGATGGTGGTATAGAGAAATTATATGCTGATACTGCAGTTAGAGCAAATGCTGTACAATCGGCTTTAAAGGCTATAGGTTTACATGTATATCCTCAAACTCCTGCAAAGTCTATGACAACTATAGATGATGAAAATGCAGCAGAAATTAGAGCACTTTTAAAAACAGACTTTGATGTGAATGTAGCAGGTGGACAAGACCACTTAAAAGGCAAGATTTTCCGTATAAACCAGATGGGCCTTATTTCACACTATGAGATGGCTTGGGTTGTAAACGCAGTGGAGTTAAGTCTTGCAAAACTTGGTCGTCGTCCTTACGATGGAACTGCAAACAAAATCTTTAACGAGATAACTTTTGGAATAGGTAAATAAATGATACTTGAGCATGAAATACCTAATGGCTCAAAACTTTACTTTGGTGAGTCAGCTAAGGTAAAACGCCGCATAGAAAATGTAGCAAGTGAAATTTTATATGAGAATTGTTTCGAGGAGATAGTTACTCCTATGTTCTCATATCACCAGCATCTCAGTATCGCTGATGAAAAGAAACTTATCCGCATTAATGATACACAAAATAATTCCCTTTCTCTAAGAGCAGACTCTACTATAGATGTTGTCCGTATTATAGAGAAGCGTTTAGGTACAAACACTGAGCATAAAAAATGGTTTTATATTCAGCCAATTGTTACATATCCAACAACTGAACAGTATCAAGTTGGTGTAGAATTAATGGGTGAGAAAAAACTCTCAAGTGCATTAAGTATCGCAACAAGCATTTTTACTAAACTAGACGTAAAACCACTTATTCAAATATCAAATATTAAAATTCCTGAACTTCTAGTAGAGATGTTTGATGAACTAAGTATTGAAGATTTTAAACATATCAATATAGATAAGTTTATTAGACTTGATGTTGAGTGGCTTACTAAACTTGTTTATCTTCAGTATGTAGAGCAAATTGATGCAATTATATCTATTGCACCAAATAAGATTAAAGTAGAACTCAGAAAAATGAAAGATTTGTGTTCGGAGACATCTTGTGAAAATACTGTTTTAGCACCAATGTACTATGCTAAGATGCTTTACTATGATGAGCTTTTCTTTCGTTGTATATCAGGAAATGAAGTTTTTGCACGTGGCGGAAGATATAAAAATGAGAATCTTACATCAGTAGGTTTCGCAATATACACAGACGCAGTTTGTGAAGAAATAACAAAATAATTATTAAGAATAAAGAGGAAAATATGATGAGAACTAAAGTTCAATGCAGGGAGGCACTAAATGCCGAGTCGTAAAGCAGATTTAATCGTTGGTATTCAATGGGGTGATGAGGGTAAAGGTAAGATAGTTGATAGACTTGCTTGTGAGTATGATATGGTTTGTCGTTCTCAAGGTGGTCATAACGCGGGACATACTATTTGGGTAGATGGTGTTAAGTTTGCACTTCATCTTGTTCCATCAGGTGTACTAAATCCTAAAGCTATAAATGTAGTTGGAAATGGTGTAGTTCTTTCTCCTGAGTCTATCATTAAAGAGATGGTACAGTTTGAAGGTCTTGAAGGTCGTCTTTTTATCTCTGATAAAGCACATTTAAATCTTTACTATCATGCACTTATTGACCAAGCGAAAGAACGCCTTAAAGGTGATAAAGCTATTGGTACAACTGGTAAGGGAATAGGGCCTGCTTATGCAGACAAGATTAATCGTACTGGTTTTCGTGTTGGTGAGCTTTTAAATCCTAAGAAACTTACAGCTTCTATTATTGAGTATTTTGAGCAAAATAGACAAATTTTTGATATTTATGAAATTGCTACACCAAAAGAGTCAGAACTTCTTACTGAGTTAGAAGGCTATAAAGAAAAACTTGGCTCTTTCATAACAGACACTACACAGTTAGTATGGAAAGCAATAGATGATAATAAGCGTATTCTACTCGAAGGTGCTCAAGGAACTCTTTTAGATATTGATCATGGAACTTACCCTTATGTGACTTCTTCAGCGACAGTTTCTGCTGGTGCTTGTACAGGTCTTGGAATTAATCCTAAAGATATTGGAAAAGTTATAGGAATTGTGAAAGCTTACTGTACTCGTGTTGGTAATGGACCATTCCCATCTGAAGATTTTGGTGAAGATGGAAAACGTCTAGGTGAACAAGGGAATGAGTTTGGAACAACTACAGGACGTGCAAGAAGATGTGGTTGGTTTGATGCAGTTGCTACTCGTCATGCGGCGAGACTAAATGGCTGTGATGAATTAGCTTTAATGAAACTAGATGTTCTTGATGGTTTTGATGAAGTTAAACTTTGTATAGCTTATGAGCTTAATGGTGAGACTATTGACTATATGCCATCAAACCTTGATGAAGTAACACCGATTTATAAAACTTTTAAAGGGTGGAATAACTCTGTTGGTGCAAGAACTTTTGATGCTCTTCCTAAAGATGCACAAGACTTTGTTAAGACTATCGAAGAGATTAGTAAAACTAAAGTTGGTATAATATCTACATCACCTGAAAGAGATGACACTATAATCCTTTAAGGAATACTTGATGAAGACTCGATACAGCCCTCTTGTGAGTGTTAAAAAAAATACAATGCAAAAGAGTGAACGAGTTCTTCAATCTGCAAATGCAAATCTCAATAGTGCTACTAAAGCACTAGAAATATCTTTTAATGAACTCAATACTATTTCTGCCCCACAAACAGGTCAAATCATTGAATTTTTATCAGCAAGAACACTTCTTGATGCTCAAAGAGCAATGATAAAACATAATCAAGAATGGGTAGGATTTGCGAAGAACGAGATTAGAGAAGCAAAAGAGCAGTTAAAAGTTGATATGATCGAGTTTGAAAAGTTTAACTACTTAGAACTTGAAGAGGTCAAAAAAGTGCTTAAGAAAATTAAAATACAAGAAGCGAAAGATTTGGATGAAGTGGCACTAATGACTTATGCTAAGAAAAAAAATAGAGGAACCCTTACATGAAAAAAATTATACTACTGTCTATATATACTATTTCACTTTTTGCACTCCAGACAAGCGATAGACTTTTTGAATGTACAGAAATATTTCAAGAGCGAAAGAGCGAACTTTTAGTTGAGCTTGAACGAATTGATGAACAAAAACAGGCTTTAGATGCACTTAAAATTGCAACAGAAGAATTATTGAAACAAAAAGGCGACATGCTCTCAATAAAAGAAGAAGAAGTGAATATTAAACTTGAAAAAATTGTTCAAAAAGTAGTAAGCATAAAAAAAATGCTGAAGAGGAACGAGGAAGTACTTAGAGAACTAAAGAATATAAAAATGACTAAAATTGCTGAAACATTTTCAAAAATGAAGCCAGCAGCAGCTTCAGGGATACTCTCTAAAATGAAAGCTGAAGATGCTGTGAAGATATTACAGTCCCTTAAACCAAAAGTTGTAGGTAAAATTCTTACAAAAATGGATGCTAATAAAGCTTCCGAGCTCACAATACTCCTTAATACCTAGTAAAGCACTATTGTTTCATTAGGAAACATATAAGTTATTTTAATATACCTAAAGCATATAATTTACTAGTTATCATCATTTGTTTGGCTATATTAGTTCTAATATTAGAATAAAAAGGACAAACAATGATGCTCAAGATATCTTTTTTAACCCTAGTTTTACTAGTACTTTCAGGATGTGGAGGTGAGGGGCAAGGAAATTCTCTTTCTGTTATAAATGAAGAGACTGCGATAGAAACAGTAGAGCCTCTTGAAATGACATCAGACTTGCAAAACATTGCTAGAAGTTCTGCAAACATCGATGATTTTACTAGAGACTCTATTTACCTTATAAAAGAAGATTTAATATCCGAGTATGTTCCATATCTCTTGCAATCGTATGTTTCTGATAGTGATATATTTAATGTAGATAACCTAGCAGCTGATGAAACGGTTCAGGGATATATACAGGAACTCTATACTAAGCTAAGATCAACTTCTTCTAAAGCTCCAGCTCTTAATGAAGTGACAAGCAATAGCATTATTACTGATATTATTGATTACTTAAAGTCTATGATATTTGAATGGATAAATACATTTTTTACTATAGATGATGAGGGAGAGAATACTGATAGTATTGATGAAAATTCAACTGATGATGTGTATGTGCCTAAAGATGATACACCTATAGAATTTACACTAGAGTTAATTAAAGGAAAAACTTTTTATGTTATATCTTCTAAGGTTGACATGGTAGTAAGTATGAGTGCTGATGGCTTGAGTGGAAGTGGTTCTATGGGCTTTATATCTATGGACTTTACGGATCATATACAAAATAATGGTCTTGCAATATCGACAACTTTAATGGGGGAATGGATAATAGATATCAACTATCTTGAAGCGGGTTATTGTATAGCCGCAGATGCAATTAGTGAAAGTGGTGATCAGTATGAATCATATTGGTTTTCAGATCAAAGTATAGAAGCTCAGGCTACAACATTAAAAAGTGCAAAAGCACTTTGTTATGCTAATGCCAGTGAAGGTGAGAAGGATGATGTAGTAGTGATAGAGGAAGGTTCACTCACAACTATAGAAGATATTAGAACTGGACATACCGTGGTTGCAGGTACTAATGCTAAAGAACTTGTAGAAGGACTTTTATCACTTAATAATAATGTAGATTTAGATGATGCAAAATATTTTGCTAGAAGTATGAGAAATGGACCATTATCTTTATACACTACAAATAATCAAACACATGACTTACTCTCTTTAGTGTCAGGAGATATTATGAGAGAGTTAGTGCCTCAAGGTTTAGGAAGTGCTCTTGGTATGAAATCTCTTCTGGAAGAATCATATCTAAGTGCTACAGCATTTCAAACAGAAGTCACGGAGGATCTAAATACAACTCTATTGTTGTTTGGTGATAGAATGAGTGAGATAGCTAGTAGTGCAGCTATTGCTATGGATATCGCAGCAGATAATCAATCATCTGGCTCACATACAACAAGCTATGGAGATAAGGTTAGCTTGTCTATAGGAAACTTAAATACAAATATCTGTTTAGTATTTTTTCTTTGTGAAAGTAGTGTAGATGGTGATGCATACTTGACAATTGCAAATGAAGGGACTGATGGAAATAAAGCGAATGTTGCATTTAAAACTCACTTCAATGCAACTTCAATGGATGTAAGTGCAATACAGTTTAACAGAGTTGTGAGTACAAATAACATTAACATAATATCTTCAGATAACTATACTATGAATTTATCTGGATTTTTATTTGATAGAAGTAATGGGACTTTGGACTTAGAAGGCTCAGGTGACATTAGTGCAAGTACAGGTGCTCAAACTCAAGCACTTGTAGATGCTTTTGATATAAGAGTATTCGTAAGTGAATATGGAGCTCTGAATTTTAGTCCAAATGCATTAAATGCAGCATTAGATGGCTCTGTGACAACTGATGATGGAAGAAGTTTTGATGGTAAATTATACTTTGATGCACATAATACTCAAAACAATGAGCTAAATGGTACTTTAGTTGGTATAAATTCTGAACCAACAATAGAAGGTGTATTTAAAACATCACTTTCATTTAAAGATCTAGATTGGTGGATAAATGGTCGTGATGATGTTACATTCGAAAAAGGTATGCCTTACTTGGTTAGTGCAGATGGTACTATTGAACTTCTATCAAGTTTAACAAATTTTTCAAGAGTAGAAGCAAAAACATTTGAAACATTTGATAATAGATATAACTGTACTCAGAATAATGATGGGACATATGCTTGTCGGGATATTTTTGATACGATAGATAAAACTTTAAAATTTTTAGAAGAAGATGAAGTTTTACTTGTAAGCACAAATAATGGTGACTACTATATAGTAAATATCCAAAATATTAGAAACTTTTCTCTTTCAACAATAGTTATGTTAAAAGAGGATACCCGTGAACAAGTTAACCTTAGTGAATTTGATTATAAAGATGCAAGTATTTCAAATATAAGAGTTGTGTCAGCTAATATAAATGATCCATATACAATTGATACAATTGGTGAACATGTTTACAGTATGGATGTCCTTATATCTAAAGGATCTCAGAGCTTAAGTGCAGATATATTGATGAAAAATATTGAAGATGAAAATTTATGGGAATACTACATTAAAGATTTAAATATTAGCGATGATTTTGGTCAAATGGGTGCTCAAAATATCTATATCTCTCAAGTCGGCATAAACGGATTGGCAATTCTTTTAGATGAGTTGGCACTAGCATCATATAACATAGAATTTGATATAGAGTCTTTACTGACTCTTGGCTGGAACTCATTAAACCCTTTTAAGGCTATAAGCATTGATGGTTTTATTATGAAAGTTAATGCCTCTCAAGGTGAAGCTAAAATACAGGCAGATATTAACTTTGTAAATAGTACACAACAGTATGATATGGATGCTAATTTAACATTTGACTATGCTCAAACCAGCATTACATCAAACATACTTGCAAGTGTCAGTGTAGGTGATGAGAATAGTTATGATAGTAATTTAAGTGCTACAGGAGAGATTACTGCTGCAGATCACCCTTCTTATAGTTATAGTGTTGATTACACTGAGTCAGAGCAGTTTGTATACTTACAAAGACAAGACACTTCTTATCAAATGGGCTTTATCATAAATGGTTTGAGTTCTATGGGAGCAGACTCTTATGGTGTTAAAGCAGACTTTATTACAAATGAAAAGATGGACACCTTAGAAGTGATGAATGTAAAAGATAATACTAACACAATCTTAGGTTCATACAAAAGATCTGAAGATGCATTGAAAATATTTTATGACATTAGTGATACAGAATATTTGTATATATATTAAATAGGAAAGTCAGATAAATAATCAAACTTTTACCTTACTTATTGTAAAATGTCCAAATTTAATAAATAAGTAGGGTTCTCACACAATGAAAATATCACTAAAAACTATTCCTCATATTTCCAATAAAATTTCAATAGATTTAAATAAAAGTGGTTTCGTGACAATGACTCAAGGGCTTGAACGTGTTGCTCAAGAAGCAGAAAAAGTGCTTGCAGAGAATGTAAAACAAGAGATGGCACTTGAGGAAAAAGTAGATATTATTTGTGAAGAAAATGAAGAAGAAATCGAGTTTATGCTTGCAGACGAGAGACAACTATTTTTTATGATTAAGAAAAAATTAGCACCTGAATATGGTGTTATCTTAAATTATGAAGAACGCTACTCCGATATTGCACATAAAATTTTAGATGAACTGTATGAAGAAGATTTAATCCAGTTTGACGTTACAGAGAATCGTATAAAAAATATAATCTATAATGCTATTACTGGCTTTATTGCAGAAGCTTCTGAGATAGAGGATGCTGTTCTTGATAAGATTAGATCTTATAAAAAACGATATATTCCAGGGACTGATGAATTCGATATACTATATGAAAAAATATATCGTGAAGAGATAGTGAAAAGAGGTATGGAATAGTGACTAGTCTTCAAAATCTAAAGCGGGTTTATATATATCTTGAGAATGGTATATTTTTAGAGGCAGATAGCTTTGGTGTTGAAGACACTGTTGTTGGCGAGATCGTTTTTAATACTTCTTTAAGTGGATATCAAGAGATCGTTAGTGACCCTTCATATGCTGGACAATTTGTGACATTTACAATGCCAGAAATTGGAAATGTTGGTGTAAACATTCAGGATATGGAGAGTAAATCTGCATATGCTAAGGGTATGATTGTTAGAAATTATCAATCACGCTATTCTAACTTTAGAGCAGAAGAATCACTTCATGAGTTTTTAATTAATCACAATATTATGGGAATTTGTAACATTGACACTAGATACTTAACGAAGATGATACGAAGTGAAGGTGCTATGATGATGGTCGCTTCTACTGAGATAAGTGACAAAGAAGAACTAAAAAAAGTTTTAGATAATTCTCCTCGTATTGAAGATGTAAACTACATTGAGCAAGTGAGTACAAAAGTAGCTTATAAACATACATCAAGTACTTATAATGATAAGAGTGGTTTTGAATATGAAGAAGCTCCAGAAGTAAAGGCTAAAATAGCAGTCATTGACTTTGGTGTGAAACGTAATATTTTAAATGAACTTGTTAATGCTGGAATGAGTGTTGATGTAAGACCAAATGATTTTCAAGCAGAAGATTTAATAGAACAATATAATCAAAAAATAATTGATGGTGTTTTCCTATCAAATGGTCCCGGCGATCCACTTGTACTTAAAAAAGAGCAAGAACAAATTAAAAAACTTATTACTGCTAAAATTCCTATTTTTGGTATTTGTTTAGGTCACCAACTTCTTTCAATCTCTCACGGATACGATACTTTCAAACTAAAGTTTGGACATCATGGTGGAAACCATCCTGTAAAAAACGAGAAGACAGGTCTCGTAGAAATAACAGCACAAAACCATAATTATAATGTTCCTGACAATATAATAGAGATAGCGGATGTAACACATACAAATCTTTTTGACAATACGATTGAAGGTTTAAAGTATAAAAATGAACCAATATTTTCAGTACAGCATCATCCAGAAGCTAGTCCTGGACCAAAAGAAAGTGCTTATATTTTTAAACAGTTTATAGATCTTATGAAAGAAAATAGAGCTTAGTCTAGATACCTAAATTGCAAGAATTAATTGAAAAACTAGATAAACGTCGTCGCTTGATGGTGCTAGTAGTACTACTTTTGGCAGTAGTGGCTACCCTAGTTAGTTTTAATTATGAAATAATCCCTCCACTATATTATGATGGTTTATATAATATGTACTTTGTTTATGGACTTGTAGCATATAAGTTCATAGAACTCCCAATAATATATTTTATATTGCTTCATCGTCATATCCCAAATATAAAAACTAATAAAGATAATTTAGAATGGATTAAGAAAGTTGAAAAACAGGTAAGATTATTATATTTTCTTATACCTCAAGGAAATACGGTTTTTGGAATGATTGCTTTGAAATTAAGTGGTGAGCTCTTATATTTCTATCTTTTTTCCATTATCGCATTAGTCGCTCTTATACTGATCAAGCCAAATAAACTAAATACTCCAAGTCATAACTTTTTATAATCAAAAACATAACTAAAATTTATATAACTTAAAGATTTCTTAAAGCAAGTATAATGTATAATTCACATTATTTTCTATCAGGAGGCTATTTTGAGAAAATTCTTATTGGTATTATCTTTACTTTTTTCTTTTTCTAATGCAGATACATTAGGCATTCAAGAGAAACTAGGAAACATGGTACCGCTTGATTTAACATTTTTAAATGAAGAATCAAAAAGTGTCACATTAAAGGAATTAATGGATGGGAAACCAACCATTCTTACTTTAAATTATTTTAGATGTGCGGGTATTTGTACTCCTCAACTAAATGATTTAGCAAAAATGCTAAGTCGTCTTGATCTTGCAGAAAATACAGATTATAAAGTTTTAACTGTAAGTTTTGCAGAAGATGAGACACCTGACTTAGCAAAGTCTAAACGCAAGAACCAACTAGCATCGATGTCACGAGCTTATGTAGCTGATGCATGGCATTTTGTAATTGGAGAAAACAACAGTTCTGGCGTATTAGCTGAGAAAGTTGGATTTGTTTACGAGAAGACTGTATCTGAAGCAGGTAAAGTTGATTATATTCATGCTGCGGCATTAATTATCTTGTCACCAGAAGGAAAAATTACTCGTTACCTTAACGGTATTGAGCAACTTCCTTTTGATGCTAAGATGGCTTTAGTCGAAGCTTCAGACGGAAAAGTTGGACCTACGATAGCAAAAACACTACTTTACTGTTTTGCATATGACCCTAAAGGAAAGACTTACATCTTTGTTTGGGAGAAAATAGCAGCGATAGTAATGTTGACATTAGTATTTGGCTTTTTTATCTACCTAGTTAAGTCTGGAAGAAAAGAAGAAGACCATCAAAAAAAAGGAGAAGAGAATGAGTAAAAGTTATTTCGACGAAACACACTGTGCCATTGGCCACCCAAAAACCAAAGTTATGCAGTGGTTATTAACTGTAGACCATAAACGTATTGGTATTATGTATGCCGCGGTTATGTTTACATTCTTTTTTGTTGCCATTTTTACAGCAATGGCGATGAGAATAGAGTTATTTGCACCTGGTGCACAAATTATGGATGGGGATACATTTAACCAAGCATTTACACTTCATGGTGTAATAATGGTTTTCTTATTTATCATTCCAGGTATTCCAGCAGTTTTTGGAAATATTATTATGCCATTAATGATTGGGGCAAAAGACGTATCTTTCCCAAGACTTAACTGGTTCACTTTTTGGTTATACATAGTGGGGTGTTTAATAGCACTTTCTTCATTATGGACTGGAAATGGATTCGCTGATACTGGTTGGACATTCTATGCTCCATATAGTTTAAACACAGATACAAATGTAATTACTACACTTGTTGCTGCATTTGTTCTTGGTATGGCATCTATTCTTACAGGTCTTAACTTTCTTGTAACTATTCACCGTTTACGTGCTCCAGGAATGGATTTCTTTAAAATGCCATTATTTGTATGGGGTATTTATGCAACAGCATGGATTCAACTTCTTGCAACACCAGTTGTAGGTATTACACTTATTCTTGCTATATTAGAGAAATACTTCGGTATTGGTATATTTGATCCTGCTAAAGGTGGAGATCCAGTACTTTTTGAGCACCTATTTTGGATTTACTCTCACCCAGCGGTTTATTTAATGATTTTACCAGCATTTGGTATTATGTCTGAAATTATTCCAACATTCTCAAGAAGAGAAATTTTTGGTTACCGTACAATTGCACTTTCATCTGCATCAATCGCAGGTATTGGTTATTTAGTATGGGGTCACCACCTTTTTACTTCTGGTATGTCAGATATAGCTAAAACAATTTTCTCATTCCTTACATTCTTTGTTGCGATTCCAACAGGTATTAAGTTCTATGACTGGATTGCTACAATGTACAAAGGAAAGGTTATTCTTTCATCTTCTATGTTATGGGCTTTAGGAACTATCGTGACTTTTGCTATTGGTGGTCTTACAGGTGTAACTATCGCTATGGTTGGTTCTGATATCCACCTTCAAGATACTTACTATTCTGTTGCACACTTTCACTATGCTATTCTTGGTGGAGTTGTTTTCTTATTCTTCGCTGGTATGCACTATTGGTATCCAGTAGTTACTGGTAGATTACTTAACGAAACAAGAGCTAAAGTTGCATTTTGGTTAAACTTTGTTGGTATTAACTTACTTTGGTTCCCAATGTTTATCGCTGGTTACTACGGTATGCCGAGACGTTATTTTGATTATCTTCCTGAATTTGAGATTTATCACCAAATTTCTGGTGTTGGTGCAGCTGTAATTTTAGCTGGACTAGTTCTTATGTTTTACAACTTCTTAAGTTGTTGGAAAAAAGGTGAGCTTTCAGGAACTAACCCTTGGAATGCTACAACACTAGAGTGGCACTTGCCAAGTTCACCACCACCATTAGAGAACCATACAAAAGTTCCTTATGTTGATTTTAATCCATATGAATATCACCATGGTGAGCCAGTGGTTAAATTTGATTATGAAACTATGAAAAGGATTGATTAATGTCTGATCACGCATACGTACCAGAAATCGCGACTACTCGCGATGGAGTAGAACATGAAGTTCAAGGTTGGCAAGGTGACTTTTACGGTGGTAAATTAGGATTTTGGTTATTTATGTTAACTGAAGTTCTTATGTTTGGAGCTATGTTTATGGTTCTTACATATTACTTTACACTACATAGTCAAGACTTTCTTGATGCATCAGCATCTTTAAATAGAGTTCTTGGTGGTTTTAATACAGTTGTACTATTAGTATCTGCACTTACAATGGGTCTTGGTTTACTTAAGATGCGTAGTGGTGATATCAAAGGTGCTAAACTTATGATATGGGCTACTATTATTCTTGCTTTTGTATTCTTAGGAGTAAAAGCAATAGAGTGGACAGCTGAGTATCAGCATGGTGTTTTCTTAGGTCTTGATGCACTTCAGTCTGGAAATGACCACTCTAAGCCATTTGGTCAAATATTATTCTTTGGAATGTATTTTACAATGACTGGTTTACACGGTTTTCACATTATTATAGGTATTGGTCTTATGGTCTGGTTACTTAAGCGTATTAATGCAAACAAAGTAACTCCAGAACATCACATACTTCATTGGAATATCGCACTTTACTGGGATTTAGTTCACTTAATCTGGGTATTTGTTTTTCCTTATTTCTATATGATTGGTGCTGATGTCGGCGGATATCACATGCCAGACTTTGGATCAATTTTTGCAGGAGGACATAGTAATGGGCACTAGTACAAAAGTAGATTATCAAGCAGAAAAGGGTGGTTATTATAAAGTTCTAATAGGACTTTTAATTTTAACTGCAGTTACTTTTATTCAGCCAAGTATGTTCTTAACTCATGACATATTTGCTGTTCAAATGTTTATTGGTCTAGTCAAAGCAATTATTATTCTATTCTATTATATGCACTTAAAAGGTGAAACACTTATTGGATGGATGGTTTCTTTTTCTGTTTTCATCGTTGTATTTTTCTTTACAGTTGTTATTTACGACGTACAGAACTTTCAATATACAGATGAGAGTCATATTTCATCAGAAATTACGAGTGGTGGTAGTCATAAAGCTGCACACTCAAGTCACTAAGGAGGCGCTATGTTAGAAGGTTTTAACACAAGTGGTACTGTCATTGCAGAGCATATTAATGAAGCTCTAGTAATTAACCTTTGGATTTCAGTAGTACTATTTGCTTCTGTTGTTTTACCAATGGTTTATTTAGCATGGAAATACCATGAAAGTAATGTAAAAAATGAAGATATTGAAAATATCACACATAATACAGCTTTAGAAATTGTATGGACAGTAGTTCCTACAATTACACTGTTTGTATGTTTCTGGTACGGATACACATCAATGGTAACTGCTAGAACTATGCCAGCAGCTAATGAAAGTATTACCGTACAAGTTGAAGGTAGTAAATGGAAATGGAGATATGAATATGCTGCAAATCCAAGTGGATTTGTTCACAAACTTGGGGGAGCATTTACTAAGCCTGTACGGGATGAAAATGGTAAAATTGTTCAAGAAGGAACAATGGGCCTATCGGCACTCTATGTACCAGTTAATACAAATATCATCTTAAATATGACGGCACCAATCGATGATGTTATACATGCATTCTTTGTCCCAGCTTTCCGTATGAAAGAGGATGTTGTTCCAGGTCGTATAACAAAACAGTGGTTTAATGCTGAAAAAGTAGGTGAATATGATGTTGAGTGTGCTGAGTACTGTGGTACGGATCACTCATATATGTACTCTAGAATTGTAGTACTTCCAAAAGATGAATACTATGCTTGGTTCAATAGTAGTGATGATACACCAAAAGGTGACTATGGTAAATCAGGCGATGCAGTATTACAGCAACACGGATGTAAAAGTTGTCATGCAATTACAACAGATAAGCAACTTGTTGGACCTACTCTTAAGACTAGAAGATTGACTAAAGAGCAAGTATTGGACGTAATAAATAATGGTCAAGATCAACTTGGCTATGCTATGGGTGCAATGCCTGCTGGTATGGCTTCTGGTACAGATGCCGAGGAGATTGCGGCTTATGTAGCTGGTGGAATGAAAGGTGATCAACCTGCTTCATTTGCAGCATGTAGTTCATGTCATGGTGAAGATGGTAAGGGACAGTATGGTACGTCTCCAAGTCTTGTAAGCTATGATGTAGACCTTTTACGTAATGTGTTAAAGCATGGTAAAAAAGGTATGATGGGCACAATGCCAGCATTCCCTTATGTATCAGAAGCAGAGATACAAGAAGTAGCAAAGTACTTAGAAGCTAAGTAATGATTAAACACTTTCTTGTTCTCACTAAGTTCCATCTCTCTTTTGCAGTGAGCCTTTCGGCTCTCTTTGCTTATGTAATGGCAAAAGGTGAATTTGGAATTGATATGTTAACAGCAACTCTTGGCGTACTTCTAGTTGCCTTGGGTGTTTCAGCTCTTAATCAAGTTCAAGAGTATAAGTCAGATGCTCTAATGGATAGAACAAAACACAGACCAATAGCTTCGGGTATCTGGTCTCCTACGACAGGTGTTGTTATTGCTCTTACACTTGTAGTCGCTTCATTAGTACTTATATATGACTTGCTTGGACTGGTTGGATTTAATCTTTTCTTATTCGCTTTTGTATGGTATAACATAGTGTATACACCTCTAAAAAAGCACAGTTCTTTAGCTGTTGTTCCTGGTGCTATACTTGGTGTTATTCCTCCTGCAATTGGTTGGATTACGGCTAGACTACCTGAAGATGGGATAGCAACTTATCAATCTTTAGCAGAAGCAGAATTTTATGCATTAGGCTTATTCTACTTTATATGGCAGATACCACATTTTTGGTTACTTGTAATGCTTTTTTATGTTGATTATAAAGATGGCGGTTATCCTACTGCTATGCGTTTATTTGGCAAGATTAGCTTACAGCGTGTAACTTTTATATGGCTTGTTATGACTATTCAAACTGGAATATTTATGGTGAGTATATTTAAAACTGATAATTACATTATTTTAGGTTTACTTGTTGTAACAGGAATATTTGCTTTTATAAGCAGTTTAGTTCTGTTAAGTAAAGACTTTAATCCTAAAGATGCTAGAAAAGTATTTATGAGAATCAATCTTTCATTTTTAGCAACTGTGATACTTGTTAGTATTGGTGAATACATACAATTTAATTTTTAAACCATTAAGAGTATAGTTTATACTCTTAATAATACTTCCTCTACTATAAACCATCAAGGATAACAATGCCTCAATATTCACTTCAAACTATTTTATCAACTTTTTCAAACACTAATGGTAATAAAAGAACTATATTTAACAACAAGCCTTTAGGTGGCATGAGTAGCACGAGTATTATTTTTTTATTTATTTCACTACCGTTCATTGAATTTGGACTTATTTTTAATAAGTACTCTTCTGAATTACTAGGATTAGCAGGTTCTATCGTTGCTTTTATAGTTTTTCTTTCAATTGTGATGGTAGTTATTTTCACTATAACACTTAGAATTAAGAAAAAAATAATAACAAAAATTACACCATCTTGGAACCATTACTTTAGTGATATTAGTCTTCGTTTAGTACTTGCAACAGGCATAACACCATATAGTGATTTTTTTGAATATTATAAAGAGGTGTCAAAAGAGGGAATGAATGAAGAATCTCTCTACAAGTATCTCCAAGAATCATTCCAAAAGATGAAGATTGATAATGCAGATCTTATTGAAGCAATGAGAAAAGACAATAAACTCCATTAGATTATTATAACAACAGCTTTTAAGGATTATCAAATCTATTAATGGTTAAAATCATATACGTAAATTATTTATTTAAGCTTTTTACAAGTTTAAGGTAAATTTACATTTTCTATATTAGAGGAGACTATATGGTTGATCGTCCGTTAGAATATGATTATACAATCGCAAAATTATTCATGATGAATGCTATTTTTGTTGGTATTGTTGGTATGTTTGTTGGTGTGTTAATAGCTTGGCAAATGGCTTATCCCGGGTTAAACACTTTTCTTGGAGAAGGTTTAGCAGAGTATACAAACTTTAGCCGTTTAAGAGTTTTACATACAGATAGTGTGATTTATGGTTTTGTACTGAGTTCTGTGTGGTCAACTTGGTATTTTGTTGGTCAACGTGTACTTAAGGTATCAATGGCTGAGTCTAAAACACTTATGATGATAGGTTACTTACACTTTTGGATTTACTTTGCAGCATCTGCTGTTATTGTAGTTTCATTACTGATGGGTATTACTACTTCTAAAGAGTATGCTGAATTTGAGTGGCCATTAGATCTAGGTATCACAGTTATATGGTTACTATGGGGAGCAAGTATTGCTGGTCTTGTTGGTATGCGTAGAGAGAAGACACTTTATGTTTCTATCTGGTACTATGTTGCAACTTTTCTTGCTGTTGCAATGCTTCACCTTTTTAACAACTTAGAAGTACCTACTTACTTCCTCTCAGGTGGAATTGGAGCATGGTATCATTCAGTTTCTATGTATTCTGGTACAAATGATGCACTTGTTCAGTGGTGGTTTGGGCATAATGCAGTTGCATTTGTTTTAACAACACCAATTGTTGCAATCATTTACTACTTTTTACCTAAAGAGTCAGGTCAAGCTATTTACTCATATAAACTATCATTACTTTCATTCTGGGGACTAATGTTTGTTTACTTATGGGCAGGTGGACACCATGTTCTTTACTCAACAGTTCCTGACTGGGTTCAGACAATGGGTTCTATATTTTCCATAGTTCTTATTTTACCTTCATGGGGTTCAGCTATTAATATGCTTCTTACTATGAAAGGTGAGTGGCAACAAGTTGCATCATCTCCAATAATTAAGTTTATGATTCTTGGTTCTACATTCTATATGTTCTCTACATTAGAAGGTCCTATTCAAGCTATTAAATCTGTTAATGCTATTGCACACTTTACTGACTGGATTGTTGGTCATGTTCATGATGGTGCCCTTGGTTGGGTTGGATTTACGATTGTTGCAGCTATATACCATATGGCACCACGTTTCTTTAAACGCGAGATATACTCAAAGTCTCTTATGGCAACTCAGTTTTGGATTCAAACATTAGGTATTGTACTTTACTTTACTTCTATGTGGATTGCAGGAATTACACAAGGTATGATGTGGCGTGCTCACGATGAATATGGTAACTTAGCTTATTCATTCATCGATACAGTTACTGTTTTACATCCTTACTTTACACTTCGTGCTGTTGGTGGTACTCTGTATTTAATTGGTTTTATTATGTTTGCATATAACATTTATAAAACTACATCTGCTCGTGAAATTGACGAATCTGAGCTACAAAATGCATCGCCTATGGGCGCTTAATAAAGGATTATAATATGTTTCATTGGTTAGAAAAAAATCCATTTGCTTTTGCGCTAGGTGTATTTATTACTATTGCTTTTGCTGGTTTGGTAGAGATTGTTCCAAACTTTGCAGAGTCCGCGCGTCCACTTGTTGGTACGACTCCTTACTCTACTTTAGAGCTAGCAGGTCGTCATGTTTATATAAATAATAGCTGTAATGCATGTCACTCACAGTTAATTCGTCCATTTAAGTCAGAGACTGACCGTTATGGGCACTATTCACTAAGTGGCGAGTATGCTTTTGATAGACCATTTCTTTGGGGCTCTAAACGTACTGGTCCAGACTTACTACGTGTAGGTAACTACCGTACAACTGACTGGCATGAGCATCATATGAAAGATCCAGCTGGTGTTGTTCCTGGTTCTATTATGCCAGCATATAAATGGATGTACAAAAATGAGACAGATATTGATACTGCATATGCAGAACAATTAACTGTTGCTTCATTTTTTAAAACACCATATACTTTTACTAAAGATATAGGTACTGAAAACGCAAGAATGATTCCTATGAAAGATGGTTCTACCACTTATATAGAAATGGGAGATACACTTGAAGATGCAAAAAGATTAGCTTTAGCTGAAGCTAAACTCATTGTTGCTGATATGAAAGATGAAGATGTTAAAGATGCAGTTTCTAAGGGTAAGATTCCTGAAATTGTAGCTATTATTGCATATATGAATAGTCTAAAGTAAGTGGAAGAAACAATGGGAATTGCCGAACTACAGGCTTATGGTTATTTAGCAGTTGTTGTATTTTTGACAGTTGGTCTTTATGCTTATATATATCATTTATATAAAAATAGAAAAGATTCAGATGGTCATGACTATGAAGAGTATGCTGATTTAGCACTTCATGATGATATTACAGATACTCCAGTAAATGCTGTTAAAAATGATAAAGTACCTAATGGGTACGATAAGAAATAGGAGAGATATATGAATAAGATTTATCTTTGGGGAGTTATTATTACAGTACTTATGTTGGTAGTAACATATTATACATTAGTGATAACTGCGGGCGACTCTGGAAAAGATTTGTCTGAAATTTTAAGTGGTGATATAGTTAATTTACTTACAGTTTTAGCTGCTATGGCACTTGTTGTGATAACAGTATTTGTTGTTATTAAGTATGTTCGTCAAATGCAAGTTGATACTGCTGATGGTGAATTAGTTGATGATTCTTGGGATGATATTGGAGAGTTTAGAAATCCAGTTCCTCAAGGTTGGGCAGTTATATTTTTAGCTACGATGGTTTGGGCTGCATGGTATTTTACAATTGGTTATCCAGTTAATAGTTATTCACAAATTGGTGAGTATAACGAAGATACAAAAGTACTTAACGATAAGTTTACTAAAGATTTTGCAGATAAGATGCAAGAGTTTAGTGAAGAAGAAAAAACAGAATACATGATAAATATGGGTGAATCTGTTTTCTTATCAGAATGTAAAGTGTGTCATGGTCTTTCAGCTGATGGTATCGACGGTAAATCTGCAGACTTAAATGTTTGGGGAAGTGCTAAAGCAATTGTTGATACAATAAATAACGGGGCTAAAGGTCTTAACTACCCAATGGGTGATATGCCAGACCGTAATGGTATTATGAATGCAAACAAGGACTATGCTCCAATTACAGATTTAGAAATCGAGATAGTATCTTCTTATGTTGCAAATGGGATGAAAGGTGAAGGTTCAGATGTGTTTGCTGGAGCTTGTTCTTCATGTCATGGTCTAGATGGAAAAGGTATGGGTGGTATGAGTCCTAACTTAGCATCATACGGTACTGCTGAATTTACTGTAGATGTTTTAAACCGTGGGAAGAAAGGTTTCATTGGTTCTATGCCTGCCTTTAATAGACTAAATGCTACACAAAAACAAGCTGTTGGTGCATATATCACTAGCTTAACGAAGTAGGGGGATAGATATGGATCAACGTACAAATGAAAAGAGAGGCTTATTTGTTATAGATGGCATGTTGGGTTTTTTAATAGCAACTGTAGTTTTAGTTCTTGTAACTTTAACTTTTTCATACTTATCAATGGCAGTTCAAGATGAAAATCAACAAAAGTATTACAAAATAGTGAATGAAGAATCAATTGAAATGCGTAATACACAGAGCAGAACCAACCATATAGTTAATGTAAAAATTGATGAAAATGGTAAAGTAGTTGAAGTTAAAGAAGAGGAGTTATAAATGGAAAAATTAATAACACTTGGTCTAGTACTACTAGCAGCATATACAATTTATGTTGCTGTCACTCCTAATCACCTTTTCATAGGTTAGGGAGTTTAGTTGAATTATTCGAGGGGGCTTGCGGCCCTCATCTTCACACTGTTTTTTCAAACACAATTAATAGCAGAATATTTATATAAAGATGAAGTGGTTTTCAATGAGAAGTTTAGTGACTCTGTTGAAAGAGTAGGAACTGAACTTTTTAGTAAAACAGGTATATCTTTACGACTTTTAATGTTGAGAGATCTACCAGTAGACACAAAAATTCTAGAGTACGAAAAGAAACTTGTTCAAGAATTTACTGAACCAACAATTACTTTGGTATTTGCTGAAATGGATTCTAAAGTTGACATATTCTCAAATGATGAGTCTTTATATAAGTATTTTGATAAAAAACAAGTGCTAAGTCCAAATGCTTCTTCAGTACAAGCATATCTAATGGCAATTATTTATGCTCGTTCTTGGGATAATTTCAAAGAAATTTCAAGTAGCAATGGGGGTACAATTTTACCACTGCTAGGTCAAAGATCTAAAAGTGGTGAAGTAGTGGATAAATATTCGGCTGCTATGTTTAACGGTTACCTTGATATTGCAGAGCAAATTGCAATGAGTCATGGGCATGAACTCACAGATGGGACAGGTCAATCAGGTAAGTATGTTTTTATGGCTGTAAAAATCTTCTTTTATGGAGTTATTCTGTATGCTGTGATTATGTTGATTAAAAGAAAACTTTATCGAAAAAGGCAAGAAAATGAGTCTCTTTAGCAGTGGAAGAATATGGCCATACTTTATAGGTGGTTCAATAATGCTTGTTTTTGGTTTTTGTGTAGCAACTATAGTTGTAACTCAAAGTGCAAATATTCAAGAAAGTGATGTATATATGAGTAAGTATCAAGATGCTGATTTAAATGCAAATGAAATTATTAGAGCAACGATTAGCTTTGATAAAAAGTATGATGTAAACTATGTAGAAGGTTTTGCACTTACAAATAGTGTAGCATTCAAAGTAACAGATAAAAATGCCGAGGTTATTAATAATGCAAAAGTTATTATTTCTACAAGTAGACCTGAGACAAAAGAGTTTGATCAAAAACTAGATAATCCACAAATTAAAAATGGAATATATTTATTCTCAGGCTTAGAATTTCCTAGAGAGGGTGTGTGGAATATTATTGCTAAAGTAGAGATTGGTGATGATTATAAGTACTATCATATCAAAGCTGATACTAGAAATACTAACTCATACGAATACTAAGCCATGGATGAAAATACACTAATCCTCTCTTCTGCTCGTGCGATTAGACATGAACAATTAAAACTCCAAGAAGAATCACTCTTTTTACCAAACTATGTCACTATGGGTGAGTTTATTGGTAAGCTCTGCATAGTTCCAAACTACATCACAATAGATGATGACTCTCGCGTTTTACTTCTTTTAGAAGCTTCTGATTTTAAAGAGTTTGAGGCTCTTCAAATCCAGAGAAACTTTTTTACTTTTACTAAAAACTCAACATACATTTTTAAATTTTTTGCTGAGTTAAGTGCTGAGAAGTATGATATAAAAAACTTAGCAAGTGCGGACTTATATGCTGAGTATGAAGAGCATATAACCATCCTTGAAGAACTTTACCTGCGTTATGAGAAACTTTGTAACGAGAGAAAGTACTTAGACAAGATTTTTCTTCCAAAGTTATATGAGTTTCATGCTGCATATGCTTCAAGCCACACAAGCATAAAACTAAAGATAGATGGACATTTGACAAACTTCGAGTTTGAACTTCTAGACAAGTGTTGTGAATATACTGAAGTTGAACTTGTTTTTAATACAAGTAGATTTAACACAAAAATGCAGAGTAGATTTTCAGACCTTGGCATAGAACTTGAAGCTGGGTATGAGTACCGCCTGTCTTTAAACGATAAAACCATTTTAGAAAAGAATCCAATAGTGAAAAACTCCAACATCAGTTGTGAAAGTTTTAGTGAGTCTCTTTTACAGGTGGCGTTTGTTAAAAGTAAAATCTATGAGTTTGTGCAAAAAGGTTATGAGGCAGAAAACATTGTAGTGGTAGTTCCAAACGAGGGCATGGCGGAAGTCTTAAAAAGCTTCGATGATAAGTCTAACCTAAACCTCGCGATGGGTGATGCTTTTAGCACAACGAGCTTGTACACTAAGCTAAATGCGACCATAAAAGCGATAGAGCAAGACTCAGAAGAAAATGAAGCCAGAGTAGAAAGAGTTGGTAAAGAGTTGCATACTCTTCTTTTTGGCATCTACTACAAAAGTGCGAACGAAGTTGACTTCGTTGCGTTTATGCAAGAGATAAAAGAGTTCTTTGCTTCAAAAAAAGAGATAAAGATATACGAAGAAGAACTCCATAGTTTTGGAAGAGTTCTTCCCTTTATGAAAGAGATGAGCATAAAGTCGCTGCTCAATCTTTTTATGCAAAGACTCTCACAAAGAACACTTGATGATGTTCGTGGCGGTAAAGTTACTGTTCTGGGAGTTCTTGAGACTCGTTCTGTAGAGTTTGATGGAGTCATCATTATAGACTTTGATGACAAAAACGTCCCTAAACGCAGTGATAAGGACATGTTTTTAAACTCCTCACTGCGAGAGAGTGCATCACTCCCAACGATGAAAGACAGAGAAAACCTGCAAAAGCATTACTACGAGATGCTTATAAACTCTTCAAAAGAAGTGGCAATATCTTATGTATCATCTGAGGAAAGCAGTTCCTCGCGTTTTCTTAAAGAGTTAGGTATAAAAGAGCAAAAAATATATGATGAGCTAGAGTTTGCAAACATACTCTTTGAAGTAAAACCTCATGAAAAAGCAGTCTTTGAGGACAAAATGATAGAGTACTCTTTTAAAGATGTAGAACTCTCAAGTACAAGACTTAAAACTTACCTAACATGTAAACGCAAGTACTATCACAAGTACATAGAGCGACTGAGCGAACATAAGATACCCAAAGACATGCCAGAAGAGTACGAAATAGGGAATGGTGTTCACTTGGCTCTTAAAGAACTCTATAGTAAAAAAGATAGTTATGAAGATAGAGTCCAGCTCCAAAGGGACTTAGAAAAAGAACTTGACAAGGTATGTGGAAAAAGTGAGCTTGATACTTACCTTATCGCCCTACAAAAAAAGAGACTTGTAGCGTTTTATGACAAAGAGATACAAAGATTTGCCGATGGGTATAAGGTAGTTTATACCGAAGAGCACTTTAGCATAGAGTATGAGGGAATGAACCTCGTTGGAAACATAGACAGAATAGACAAACGCGAAGACACACTAGAAGTACTAGACTATAAAACAGGCTCATACTCACTCTATAACAAAAACAACTTTACAGAAGCTACAGACTTTCAGTTGGAGTTTTACCATCTGCTTGCAAGTAGTGTAGGCGAAGTAAGTGCTTGTGGGTTTTATGACCTTAAAGAATCACAAATAGTCCAAGAAGCTTTTCTATCTGAAAAACTTGCAATACTAGGAAGCCACATAAAAGACCTACTGCTTGTTGAAGAGATAGGAACTGTAATGTGTGAAGATGTAAAAAACTGTCTCTTTTGTGAGTACAAAATAATGTGTGGAAGATAAAAAAGGGAATTACATGGGATTAATTATAATTGGATTAGTGATTTCATACTTATGTTGGGTTACAAAACGAGGTGCTGAATATGTAGATGAAAGGTCAGAAGGCATTATAAAAAGAAGAAAGAAGATTGAAGAAAAATTAAAAAATAAAGAGAAATTAACAATATTTGAAATGAGCGATTTTTATACCACTAAAATTCTATATGGTGGATTAAAGTATGGTGTATACGGTGGTTTTGTTGTTAGTATTATAGGAGTTATACAATGGATTATAAAATAATGAAAGCAGTAAACAAGTTTTGGGATATGTTTTTACATATATTTGCATTTTCAACAACAAAGTATTGTGATAAACTCAAGTGGAATGAACATGATAATTTTATGAGAGGAAATCACTAGATAAATGCTAAAAAATAATCTCGCATACGAGGCAAGTGCAGGAAGTGGTAAGACATTTATGCTTGTTGTTCGTTACTTATCACTTCTTTTTGGCGGGGCGGATGCTTCCAAGGTTTTGGCACTCACGTTTACTAAAAAAGCTGCAAATGAGATGAGTGAGAGAATAGTGGAGACACTAGAAGAGTTAGAGACTCGTGGAGAACTTTTAGAGATACTCAAAGTCACAGAACTTTCTCAAACTTACGTACTTGAAAATAGAAAGAGAATACTCCTAGAGTTTTTAAATTCACACACTAAGATAATGACTATAGATAGTTTCTTCACTCAGATACTTAGAAAGTTTTCTCTGTATGCTTCTTTGATGCCAGACTTCTCTACATTTAACTCCCAACACGAACTAAAACTCATGTCGCGTTTCTTAAAAGAGGTGAGTGTGGCAGGTAAACGCGATGTGCTTATAAACCTCTCTTTGGAGTCTAAAAAAAGAGTGAGCGACATATTTGCCTTGCTTGATGAGTTTTATCTTAAAAAAGAAGAACTCACTACCTTAGAGTTTAAAAAGTATCAAGCTAAAGACTATGAGGCTGAAGCTATGGCAGCACTTAGCTCACTCCAAAGCATAGTCTCTAACTGTAAAGGTGCTTCAGCCTCTCTTATCAAAGCTGTAGAAGCACAAAGCTTTGAAGAACTCAAAGAAAAAAGTTGGGTTGTCAAAGAGAGTTTAGAATACTGGGTTTTTAAGAAGTGTTTCACACTAGAGATGAACTTACATCTTCATACCATTCAAAATGCTGTAAAGATGAGTCATAGAGCAAAAGAGCAGAACTTCTTTTATGCGCTAAATGAACTCGTAGACATCTATGTAAAGTCAAAAAAAGCTCTCTATATGGACGACAGCGAACTAAGTTTTTCAGATGTAACAGCACTTGTGTATGAGATACTCCATACTCTTGATGATAGTGAGTTTTTATACTTTAGACTTGATGCGAAGATAGAGCATATACTTCTAGACGAGTTTCAAGACACAAGCATAACTCAGTACAAGATACTCCAACCACTCATAAAAGAGATAACTTCTGGAAATGGCATCTTTGAAAATGGAAGCTTTTTCTTTGTAGGGGATGTGAAGCAGTCCATTTATAGGTTTCGTGGGGGAGTTTCAGCGCTCTTTGGTGAAGTAGTAGAAGAAAACGCCACTGAGGTAGACAAACTCCTGACAAACTACCGATCTCAAAAAGAGGTAGTAGAGTTTGTAAACAGAGCCTTTCTTGGCAAGATAAAAAAATACACACCTCAGTTAGTAAGAAAAGAAGCAGACAAAGGCTATGTAGAGATAGTGCAAAATGATGAGGTTCTAGAAGAAAGCATAGAACAAGTCAAGAGGTTTATAAAAGAGGGTGCAGACCTAAACGAAATCGCTATTTTGTGTGCAACAAACGGAGATGGGGAAGAGATGAAGAACACTCTTGTAGAAGAGGGCATAGAAGTAGTAACAGAGACCACAACAAAACTCATAAACCAAAAAAGCATTCAAGCACTTTTGGAGTACCTTAAATACCTGTACTTTAAAAAAGAGATATATAAACGCA